>Ga0247807_10000032_pt1 | contig 276244 bp, 236 predicted proteins | sample UWRJL074202C1_FD_179931 | JGI IMG/M metagenome (GOLD analysis project Ga0247807, IMG submission 179931) | Plant litter microbial communities from Arlington Agricultural Research Station in Wisconsin, United States - UWRJ-L074-202C-1 | ecosystem: Environmental > Terrestrial > Plant litter >...
CCGCGTGAGGGACAGAGGCAGGCACCGCGTGCAGCCGATGGCCCGACGGCGCCGGAAAAGGCTGCATTCCATATACTATATTATGTGGCGCCGGCACGCCATAAAAAAATCCGCTGTGGGAGCGGATAATTGCGGTGCATTATTCTTTTAAGACGCGAATGGTCTTTACGGAACTGCCCGAAACAACCTTTATCAAATAAATCCCGGTGTCAAAATTCGACAAATCCATTTGCAAGGTACGGCCATTGATGGGATTCTTGCGGACTTCCTGCCCAAGGGCATTGAAAATTGAAATGCTATCGATTGTAGTTTCTGATTCCAAATGAAAAAGGTCGTGCACCGGATTTGGATAATAGGCAAGCCCGTCTTTTTCGAAAGCTATGGTTGCCAATGGAGGACTGGTGCAATGCGCCTCCATTTCATTCCCGCAAAAGTCACCCAGGACCGAGTATTTAAAATTGACCGATTGCCCTGCAACCAAACCCGATAGAGAAAATTCCGTATCTGTAGTTGTTCCTGAAAAAGCCTGAGGGCCTTCGTCTATAAAATAAGTATACGAATATCCGGTCGCTCCGGGGACGTCTACCCAATCGAAAACGATCGTTTCAAAAGTGTCACCGGTCCAAGAGCACGACAGCGTCATGGTAAACGGAAACGGATAAACGGTTACAGAGCCCGACAAAACAGGACTGCCGCAGTTTCCGTCCAAAAGAGACACTTCATAATTGTAAACCCCTATCGGCAACGGCGACGAAGTGAGCTCCCAATTGCCGGTAAGCATGCTGTGGTTGAGACTGAAATATCCGCCTGGCGCATCGGTAATCTGAATATTTGAATTGGATGGCGCCTGAAAAACAACCGGTGACATCGGATGCAATTCGCACGAAATTTGCGAAAGCGGCGCCGATGCCGGGACCAGATTCAGTAAAGCCTCAGAGATCACGGTAAGCGTTCCGGTTCGCGTGGCATTGCCGCATCCGCCGGTGGCTGTTACGGTATAGCTGTAAACCCCGACGGTGGTTGGCGCACCGCTGATCGTAAACACCGAACCTGCTACCGACCCGGTTATCCCAATGGGCAAACCCAAAGTCGCAGTTCCCGTGGCGCCATTTCCCAAATTAAATTTGATGGGAGCCATTGGTGTATTGACGCATATGATTTGATTCGGAACCAATGTATTGACATTCATCGTGATTGTGGCGTTTGGAAGAACCGCAATCACCGCATTGAGTGTCGCCGGACATTCGCCGCCCGTAGTTGTAATCTCAAAATTAAAGACGCCTATTACAGTTGGCGTTCCCGAAATCGTCATCACCGCCGTTGCCGCATTGTAAGTCGCCGTGATTCCGGCAGGTAAACCTCCGGCGGAAATTACAGCACCTGTCCCGCCATTGCCCACAACATATACAATCGGATCAATTGCCGTGTTGACGCAAACCGTCTGATTACTCGTAGACACAGACGAAGCCAAGGCAAGCGTCGCACAATTGGGCGTTTCGATTTCTACAATTGGCAATTCATGTCCCGATGCGACAGAAACCATCAAAAAAGTCAACAAAAAATAAAAGCGCTTCATAATTAAGTGTTTTGACTGTGCGTAAATATAAATATTTCTGAATATCAACGCCATATAATTCTTTCAAAGCCTAAAATAACCGGATTAATTTCAAAAAACATTTATTGTTTGTCATTGGGCAAACCGCTATATTTGCGCTCATAAATTCAAAACCATGATCAAGATTACATTACCCGACGGTTCGGTAAAAGAGTTTGCCTCCGGCGCAACTCCGATGGATGTTGCCAAAAGCATTAGCGAAGGTTTGGCCAGAAACGTGATTTCTGCATCCTTCAATGGTACAACGGTCGAGACCGAAACGCCACTCACGACCGACGGTTCACTGGTTTTATTTACATGGAATGATGCCGATGGAAAAAAAGCGTTCTGGCATTCGACTTCGCACGTCATGGCGCAGGCGATCACCGAAATGTATCCCGATGCGAAACTGACGATAGGTCCCGCGATTGAAAAAGGCTTCTATTACGACGTCGATTTCAACGGGCAAAGCATCACCGACGCCGATTTCAAGAAAATCGAAGACCGCGTTTTGGAAATTGCGCGCGAAAAACACGAATTCACGATGCGTTCGGCTTCAAAGGCCGATGCGCTTGCGTTCTATAAGAAGGAAAACAACCCTTATAAGGTAGAATTGATCGAAAACCTCGAAGACGGCACGATCACTTTCTGCGATCATGCGACGTTTACCGATTTGTGCCGCGGCGGACACATCCCGAATACGGGATTGATCAAAGCGATGAAAATCATGAGCGTGGCCGGTGCCTACTGGCGCGGCGATGAAAAGAACAAACAACTGACGCGTGTTTACGGCATATCGTTCCCGAAGCAAAAAGATTTGACGGATTACCTCGAACTTTTGGAAGAAGCCAAACGCCGCGACCACCGGAAATTAGGAAAAGAACTCGAATTGTTTGCGTTCTCGCAGAAAGTCGGGCAAGGTTTGCCGTTGTGGTTGCCGAAAGGTGCTGCGTTGCGTGACCGCCTCGAGCAATTCCTCAAGAAAGCACAGAAAAAAGCGGGTTACGAACAAGTGGTTACGCCACACATCGGGCAAAAGGAATTGTATGTGACTTCGGGCCATTATGCGAAATACGGCGCCGATTCGTTCCAGCCGATCCATACGCCTGCCGAAGGCGAAGAATTTTTGCTCAAGCCGATGAACTGCCCGCACCATTGCGAAATTTACAACACCAAGCCGTGGTCTTACAAGGATTTGCCGAAGCGCTATGCCGAATTCGGAACGGTGTATCGATACGAACAATCGGGCGAATTGCACGGATTGACGCGCGTTCGCGGATTTACCCAAGACGACGCGCACATTTTTTGCACACCCGACCAACTCGATTCGGAGTTCAAGAAAGTGATCGATCTGGTCTTGTATGTTTTCGGAAGTCTGGGCTTTGAGAATTTCACCGCACAGGTTTCTGTCCGCGACCTCGACAATCCAGACAAATACATCGGAAGCGTCGAAAACTGGGAAAAAGCGGAAGCAGCCATTATCTCGGCTGCGAAAGACAAAGGCTTGAATTATGTGATCGAATCGGGTGAGGCAGCTTTCTACGGTCCGAAATTGGATTTCATGGTCAAAGATGCTTTGGGCCGCCAATGGCAACTCGGAACAATCCAGGTCGATTACAATTTGCCTGAGCGTTTCGAGCTAACCTACAAAGGGTCAGACAATGAATTGCACCGACCGGTCATGATTCACCGCGCACCATTCGGTTCGATGGAACGTTTCATCGCAATTTTACTCGAGCATACCGCTGGAAATTTCCCGCTTTGGCTCATGCCCGAGCAGGCTATAATCTTGTCTTTGAGCGAGAAATATGAAAATTATGCCAAAAAAGTTTTAGAATTGCTGGAAAATCACGAAATTCGCGCCCTAATTGACAACCGAAATGAGACAATCGGACGTAAAATCAGGGATGCGGAAACGCAGAAATACCCGTTTATGCTGATTGTTGGTGAGGAAGAAGAACAGAACGGCACCATTTCCATCCGCCGTCACGGACAGGAAGGAAAAGGGAATATTACCGTTTCAATCGACGAATTTGCCAGGATTGTACAAGAAGAAATCGACAAGACATTGAAAACATTCAATGTAGAATAACAACAACGACAACAACTAAGTTTAATTTAAAATTTTTAAGCCATAGCAATTAGAAACAACAGGGGTTTTCAACCCAGAGTGGAGAAAAAAGATGCACACCGCATCAACCAGCACATTCGCGGCGTCCAGGAAGTAAGACTTGTAGGTGATAACGTCGAACTCGGCGTTTACAAACTTGCAGATGCTTTGAGAATGGCCGACGAACAGGAACTTGACCTTGTCGAGATTTCTCCCAATGCCGAACCGCCGGTTTGCAAGATAATCGATTACAAAAAATTCGTTTACGAGCAAAAGAAACGCGACAAGGTATTGAAAGCAAAATCGACGCAAGTCACGATCAAAGAGATTCGTTTCGGGCCTCAGACCGACGAGCACGATTATGAGTTCAAAAGAAAAAATGCAGAGAAATTCCTCAAGGAAGGCTCGAAGCTCAAAGCATTCGTGTTTTTCAAAGGACGTTCGATCATCTATAAGGACCAGGGACAAATCTTATTGTTGAGATTGGCCCAGGATCTTGAAGATTACGGAAAAGTGGAAGCTTTGCCGGTACTCGAAGGAAAGCGTATGATCATGTTCATCGCGCCGAAGAAGAAAAAGTAGTGAGCCGTATTTAGTGTTCCGAAATTTAGTATTCAGAACGCAGATGCCCTAGCCCGGATTACCTCACCTGGTTAATATTTTAAACAGGTGTTCGGTGAATGCCTAAAAAGGCATTTGAAGTAAAAATCCTTTTATTTTGAAGCAAAGCGGAAAAATAAAAGATTGAAACGGAAAGCGGGAATAGCTCCTAAAAAAAGAAAGTAAGTCAAATTAAATAAATCAGGACAAGATGCCTAAAATGAAAACAAAATCCAGTGCCAAAAAACGCTTCAAAGTGACCGGCTCTGGTAAGATCAAAAGAAAGCATGCTTTCAAAAGTCACATTCTGACTAAAAAATCCAAGAAACGTAAATTGGCGTTGACACATTCAGCGCTCGTTCACAAGACAGATGAGAAAAGCATCAAACAACAATTGAGAATCATCTAATTAATAGTTAATAATTAGAATCTCACGGTTAAAAATCATTTAATAACCCTGGAGTACGGCCTTTAAGTTCCTTAGATTCAATTCAGGACGCCTGCTACAAAACACATTTAAAATTATGCCTAGATCAGTAAATTCAGTTGCTAAAAGAGCAAGAAGAAAAAAGATAATGAAGCAAGCCAAAGGTTTCTTTGGCCGTCGTAAAAACGTTTGGACAGTTGCTAAAAACGCGGTTGAGAAAGCGATGAGCTACGCTTACCGTGACAGAAAGCAAAAGAAGAGAAACTTCCGCGCGTTGTGGATCATGCGTATCAACGCTGGTGCACGTCTCGAAGGGATGTCTTATTCGCAGTTCATGGGACAGGTTAAGAAAAGCGGAATCGAATTGAACCGTAAAGTTCTTGCCGATCTCGCAATGAACCACCCAGAAGCTTTCAAAGCGATACTTAATAAAGTAAAATAAACGTTTAACGCAATTTTGACTTACTTACAGAACCCGTTCGAAAGAGCGGGTTTCTTGTTTTAAAAAAGTGCCTGAGTGCCTGAGTTTTTTTTGGGGCGTGCCCCTGCGGGTCAGGCTCTTGGCTGCACGCGGTGCTTGCCGCGATCCTTCACGCGGCAAACCAATAACTTCAAAATTTTCTTCCATTCGTATTTCATCCTTAAAACACCACACGTTCCAACTCATAACTCATAACTCATAACTTATAACTCATAATTCTTTCACTTCAGATAGTTTTGCTACATTAGCGACAAACCAAACCACCAAATACGATTTACCTCAAGATAAACCTCGGAACCATGAAAAAAATCATTTTTACAGTGCTGCTGCTGGCTGGAACGATCCATGCGCAGGACCTCGTCAAACTCACCGACGGCACCGAAATGAACGTCAAGATCGCCAAGCAAACACCCGAATCGGTTGCGTTTGAACGCGGCAAATCAGATTTGTTTTACATCATCAAGGAAGAAATCGACGAGATCCGCTACGAAAACGGCACCGTCGAAAAAATCCCGCATCCCGAGAAATCCCTCGACGACATCAAGGCCAATGTCGTCAAGCTCGTCAATGAAAATGCGCTCGCAGAAAAGTCGGGACGGAAATTTACCTCGCATTTTGAAGCGGATTTTCTGCGCATGATTGTTTTGGGAAGCAAGAGCGGCGAGGAACTCAACGACGGATTATTGTTCGATCTTTCGCATGTGTACGTGTTCGACCGCATTTCGTTCCGCGACGACAACCGCGCCTACCTGAACATTTGGACCGACCGCGTGCGCTGGCCGGAACGCTCGGGAAAAGAACGCATGGACAAGATCAAGCTCATCATTCGCGTCAACGACCATGAAAAGGCGTCATTGCTGATGTTTGCATTTACCGAACTCCACAAGGCGCTCAAAAAAGAGCAGATCAAAAACCGCTGATTATTTGGTGATCGTCACGATTTGTGCCTTTTCGGATGCCACGCCCCTGCCCCATTGCGCGATCAATTCGAGCAGCGGAATCAGCGTCTTTCCAAAATCGGTCAGTGAATATTCGACTTTGAGCGGCGGTTTGCTCGTGTAGACCTCGCGTTTCAAGATACCATCTTCCTCGAGTTGCTTCAGTTGCAGGCTCAACGTGCGCTCGGTGACCATCGGCATCAGTTTGCGCAGGAAATTATAGCGCTGCGGCCCGTCCTTGAGGTAGAACAAAATCACCGTTTTCCATTTGCCGCCAATGTAGTCCATCGTAATGCTGGTCGTGCACGGAAACAATTTATCGCCTATATGGTACGCTTCTACTTTGGTATCGATTCCCATTTTAAATTGACTTTTTAATCCTATCCTTTTGGATAGTTATTGCAAAGATAAAAAACTATACTTAATTTTGTTGCTATAATTTTTATAGTATATATTATGCAAGCCATCCTCTTAAAGGAAGCCGGCGACATCAGCCAGTTCCAAAGCATCGAAATCGAAAAACCGACAATCAACGCCAACGAAGTTTTGGTCCAAACCAAAGCCCTTTCGATCAATCCAGTCGATGTGAAAACACGGCTCGGCAAATCGTTTTACACCGAATTCAAAAGCAAGTACGACCCGATAATTCTGGGTTGGGACATTTCCGGAACCATAGAATCTGTCGGTGAAAACGTCACTGATTTTAAAGTGGGTGACGCCGTTTTCGGCATGGTCAATTTTCCGGGCTATGGAAAAGCCTACGCCGAATATGTCGCCGCTCCGGCCGAACATCTGGCCAAAAAACCAATTAACATTTCACACAACGAAGCCGCTGCCGCCACGCTCGCCGCGCTTACCGCCTACCAGATCCTGAAGCGCCACGTCAAACCGGGTGACAAAGTTTTGATCCATGCAGCTGCCGGAGGTGTAGGCCATTTCGCCGTGCAGATCGCTAAAATTTTCGGGGCCAAAGTTACCGGAACGGCATCGGCCAAAAACATCGGATTCGTTGAATCGCTCGGCGCGGATGCGATTATCGATTACCAAAAACAACCGTTTGAAACCGTCGCAAAGGATTTCGATTTCGTACTCGACACGCTTTCGGGCGATACATTGTACCGATCAATTCCGGTGGTGCGCAAGGGCGGAACGATCATCACGCTTCCCTCGGCCGGATTTACCGAAGAAATGGTCGCGGCCGGAAAACAAAACGGCGTATACATTGCGTTTGAAATGGTCGAAAGCAGCGGTGAAGACATGAAACAAATCGCCGACTGGCTCGCGTCGGGCCGACTCAAGGCGGAAGTTTCCCAAACGTTTCCATTCGAACAATTGCCGCTGGCGCATGCCTCGCTCGAAACCGGAAGAACGCGTGGAAAAATTGTAATCACGCTATAAAAAGTTTATATTTGGTTGACCAAAACAAACCAAATGTACCTGAGTCTTCTGGACCATATTGCCAAATTCGTCAAGCTCGACAACGATGAGACGAACACTTTGATCACGTACCTCGACCACCACAATGTCAAGAAAAAAGCACATTTGCTGGTCGAGGGACAAACGTGCAATGCACAGTATTTTATCGTAAAGGGTTGTTTCCGGCAATACATCATCAACGACAAAGGCAACGAACAGACGATCCAATTCGGGATCGAAAATTGGTGGATGACCGATTTTTTGAGCTTCCAAAGCCACTCGCCTTCCAATTTCTACATCCAGGCGATCGAGAATGCCGAAGTGATCGTCGTCGAAAAAGAAGCGCTCGAGGATTTGCTCGTACGCGTGCCCAAACTCGAGCGCTATTTCCGGCTTTGCATGCAGAAATCATTTGGCGCGTCGCAGGTGCGCATCAAGTACCTGTTTACGATGAGCGCCGAAGAGCGTTTCCACCACATGAACATGCTTTTTCCCGAATTTGTGCAGCGCGTGCCGCAGTACATGCTCGCGTCGTATCTGGATTTCAGTCCGGAATTTATGAGCAAGATACGGGCGGGGAAAGTTTAGAACGCTTCACTGCAAGCGTCCAGACCATTTCATTGCAAGACCGCTACGCTGAAAGAGAAAAAGTATAGACTCAGCGTGAGGAATTCACCAACAATATTTTTATCTATTTGATGTTATTTTTAAAGTCTAGCAGCACAGCGATCTTGGCTCTTGCAGCGCAGCGGTCTTTTTTCTTTCTTGAACTACTTCAAGTTTTTTAAAGTACAAACGCCAGACCTTTGTCTTGTTCAACTTTAAAAAACAACAAAATGCAAACCAGAGTCAATTTTTACAAAGTCGCCCCCGATGCCTACAACGCCTTAATGGAATTGTCAAAATTCATCGCGACTACTTCATTGGATCCGATCCATCAGGAACTCATCAAAATCCGCGCTTCGCAAATCAACGGCTGTGCGTTCTGTATCAACATGCACACTGCCGAGGCGCGCAAACACGGCGAGACCGAGCAGCGCATCTACCTTTTGAGCGCGTGGCGTGAAGCCGACGTTTTCACCGACGCCGAAAAAGCCCTGCTCGCGTTTACCGAAGAAGTGACGCTGATCAGCAACCACGTATCGGATGATACGTATGCCAATGCCGCTAAATATTTCGACGAACAATACCTTTCGGCCGTTTTGATGATGATCATTATTATCAATTCCTGGAACCGCATGGCCATTGCCACCGGACTGCGCGTCGCTTAATTTCAAGATCTAATTGTTGAAAAGAGTCATTGTGGATACAGTGGCTTTTTTTATTTTGATGCGTTTGTGGATTTTCCAATCGAGGAAATACCGTTATAAAAAAGATTACAATTTAATGCATTGATTAGCAAAGATTAGGTTGGAATATTAACTTTTTTTTATATATTTCACCGGGCAAAAAAATTTATATATTTTTACCCGACCAAAACCAAACAAACGCATTGTTTAATGAAAATAAAACTACTTTTCACCAGTTTTCTGGTCTTTTTTATCGCGGCTTTTTCTCACGGTCAGACTTTTGGCCAGTCTACACAGATCAGGGGTTTTGTCGACGTGACGGGCGGATACAATAAAAAAACAACCTTTGGCTTTGGCGAGCAGGATCTTTTCATCACTTCCGCCATCAACGACAGGATTTCATTTTTGGGCGAAACGGTTTTCAAATACGACGCCGAAGCGCACAGTGAATTTGCGATCAGTGTGGAAAGGGTGATCATTACGTATAATTTATTCGGCAACCACAATTTGGTGATGGGTAAAATACACACGCCTTTGAATTACTGGAACGACACGTACCACCACGGAAGGGTTTTCTTTCCGACCATCGACAGGCCGCTGCTTTTTTCCTCGAGCATCATTCCGCTGCACACCGCCGGCGTAGGTGTTGAAGGACGCGACCTCGGGAATTTGAAGTTCGGATACAACCTGTTTGTCGGTAATGGTTTGGGTTCTTCGGAAGTCGCCGACAACGACAAAGGAAAATGTGTAACGGCCGCTTTTCACATCAAGCCCGTGGACCGGCTCAGGATTGGCCTTTCTTATTACTATGATGTGATCTCAAGAGGTGCCGACGTGCATGGCATGGTGTTCGAGCACCGCGTCAACCAGCATTTGATCTCAGGTTCGGTGTCGCGTTTCGGAAAAAAATTCGAACTGCTTACCGAAGCCACACTGGGCATGAACCACACTGATACGACCGGGACAAAAAACACACTGGCCGCTTATGCTTACGCCGGTTACAAGATCAAGGAAAAATATGTACCGTATGTACGTTATGACAACATTCGTTACCAGGCCGGGGAAATGTATTACATGGGAAAAAACGTGCAGTCATTTGTAGCAGGCTTTCGATACGAAATCAATTATCTGGCTGTAGTAAAACTGGAATACCAGCACATCGACAACCAATTCGCCACCGATGTAGATAAAATAACCGCTCAATTCGCCATTGGTTTTTAATATGAAAAAGACACACAAACCTATTATATCCTCACGCAAAAGCGCTTTTAAGTACAGCTTTTTGATCGGGTGTTTGTTTTTCGCCATTGCGTCAAAGGCCCAGCAGAATACGTTGACAGCCATTGGCAATGTTTCGGGCGCGCCTGAAAACATGAGACAATCCGAATTGAAATCTGTCTTGATGGGAGAAACACAACGCTGGAAAAATGGCAAGCGCGTCGTAATCGCACTCATGAAGACCAATACACCGCTGGGCAAAACGACTTCGGCGAAGATTTACGACATGTCTGGAGATGAACTGAACAAATATTGGCTGTCATTGGTTTTCCAGGGGAAAGCGCAGGCACCTGTTTTCTTTACCTCTGTCAGCGACCTTCAAAATTTTGTCGCGCAGAATCCGGGCGCCATCGGCATCATAGACAAGCCAATCGCGAGCACCGAAGTTAGGGCCGTGATGATAGATGGAAAGTCTTCCTTCTAAAATTGAGCTGTTTGTGCAAATTCCGTTGTCGGCGATTACTCCCATTTAAATAATAACACAAAATGCACATCAATCTCAAAACAAAGATCTGGCTGACAATCTGTTCGATTGTCTTTATGTTCTCTTTTTTCACCTTGTTTTATTTTCCGCAGAAACAGGGCCAATTGCTCGTAAACAATTATGAAAGCGAAGTCCAGAATCTGGCCAATACCGTGGCTTTGGGGGTCAAGATTGCCATCAACGAACAAAATTTCGAAGGCGTCCAGACGGCGATGGAATTCGTCAAGGGCGATCCCAGGCTGCAATTCATCAGCATGCTGCAATCCGATACGATATGGAATGCCAAACACGATAAATTCGAGATCAAGCAAAAAGTATTCAAGACTTTTCCGGAAGGGCAACAGCTCAGCGCAGACATCACTTCGAACGATTCCTTGATCGTAAAAAATGCACCGTTCTCGACGGGCATGATGTCGGGCGCCATATTGCTCGGGTTCAATACCAAAGACATTGAAGCGGGCAAGGCCAAAGTAAAAAACACATCGATCATGGTGAGTTGTTTTGTGCTGCTTTTCGGCATCCTGATTGGCCTGTGGCTGGCGCGCAACATCTCGATACCGGTATTGGCCTTGAGGGACGCGGCTCGAAAAGTGGGCGAAGGCGACCTGAACCAAAAGATCAAACGCATCCACCGCGATGAAATCGGCCAACTCGAAAAGGCGTTCAACAAAATGATCGACGACCTCGACAAGACGACCAACGACCTGAACGAAAAAAACCTCGTATTGTCTGCCACAAACGACACGCTCAACGATACATTGGTCGAATTGAAGAAAACCCACGCGCAACTCGTCCAGTCGGAAAAGATGGCGTCTTTGGGTGAACTTACCGCCGGCATTGCGCATGAAATCCAGAATCCGCTCAATTTCGTCAATAATTTTTCGGAAGTCAGCATCGAACTCATCGAAGAAGTGCTCGAGGAAAGGGCCAAAAGCGAAGCCGAAAAAGACCCGACCCTCGAAGCCGAACTGCTCGAAGACATCTCCAAAAACCTCGAAAAAATAAACCACCACGGCAAACGCGCCGACGCGATCGTAAAAGGCATGCTGATGCATTCGCGAACCAGCACCGGCATCAAGGAGCCCACGGCCATCAATGCGTTGTGCGACGAATACCTGCGCCTTTCCTATCACGGTTTGCGCGCCAAGGACAAATCGTTCAATGCGACCATCAAGACTGATTTTGATGCTTCGATCCCGATGATCGATACCGTATCGCAGGATGTGGGACGCGTGATCCTGAACTTGCTGACCAATGCTTTTTATGCGGTCAATGAAAAGAAGCACCAAAATCCGACGGGCTATGAACCGACAGTTTCTGTGACCACCAAAAGCCTCGAAGGCAAGATTGAAATCAGGGTAGCCGACAACGGAAATGGCGTCCCGAAAAAGGTTATCGATAAAATTTTCCAACCCTTTTTCACCACCAAACCAACGGGACAGGGAACCGGATTGGGATTGTCCCTGAGCTACGACATCATCACCCAGGCACACGGCGGCGAATTGATTGTCGAAACCAAAGAAGGCGAAGGAACCGAGTTCATCATTCGCTTACCTGTTTAAAATGAAATGCAACTTTTAATACTATAGATCATGAACGTATTAGTGGTAGACGACGAAACCGATGTAAAAACCCTGTTCGAGCAACGTTTCCGAAAAGAACTCAGAAGCGGCGAGATCGAATTGCATTTTGCTTTTTCGGGCGAAGAGGCCATCAATTATTTGGATTCGCACCAGCAGGAGGCGGTTTTGATCCTGTCGGATATCAATATGCCGGGCATGAGCGGACTCGAATTGTTGCGCGTCATCAAGGAAAAATACGAACTTCCGCCGCGCGTGGTCATGATGATTACCGCTTACGGCGATGACGGAAATTACAACGAAGCCATGGAATTGGGCGCCGATGATTTCCTGACCAAGCCGGTCGATTTTAATGCTTTGAAAGAAAAACTCAAAAATATTACCACATGACAAAAATATTAGTCGCCGATGATGAAGTCGATCTCGAAACGCTGATCCGCCAGAAGTTCCGCCAGAAAATCAGGCAGCAGGAATACGAGTTTGTTTTTGCGGCCAACGGAAACGATGCCATCCGAAAAATTGAAGAGCATCCCGATATCGATATGGTCCTGAGCGACATCAACATGCCCGAAATGGATGGGCTTTCGTTACTGAGCGCATTGGCTGCCTCGAATCCGCTGCTCAAAACCGTCATGGTTTCGGCTTATGGCGACATGGACAACATCCGTACGGCCATGAACCGCGGCGCGTTCGACTTTGTGACCAAACCCATCAATTTCGAAGACCTCGAGCTCACGATGGAAAAAACGATCCGCCACGTCATCCAACTCAAGCAAACGTTCAAAGCCATCAAGGAAAACAACATCCTCAAGATGTATGTCGACGAAAATGTGCTCAATTTCATGGGATCACGCGAATATGAAGCCTCACTGACCGACAACGAAACCATCGAAGCGACGGTCGCTTTCATCGATATCTGCGGATTTACGGCCATCAGTGAAAAAGAATCGCCCGACACCGTCGTCAAGTTGCTCAACAATTATTTCGATGTCATGGTCAAGGAAATCATCGCACAGAATGGCATCGTCGATAAATTCATCGGCGATTGCATCATGGCGGTGTTCAAAGGCGATTACCATTTGGACCGCGCCATCGACGCCAGCCTCGCCATCCGCAATAAAATCAACGCCTTGCCGGTAGAAAATAATTTCGCCCCGCAGGTTTCCATCGGAATCAACAGTGGCGAAATGATTTCTGGAAACATCGGTTCGGCTACGCTCAAACGCCTCGATTATACGGTAATCGGCGATACGGTCAATACGTCGCAACGCCTTCAAAGCGCCGCCGGACGAGGCCAGATCGTGATCACCGAAAGCGCCTACGAAAAAGTAAAACAGTCGTTCCAATGCGAGAAAATCGGATCGGTTGCGCTCAAAAATAAAGAAACGGAAGCCGTTTTATACGAAGTATTGAACTAATCCCCAAACCTGTTTAAAGAATTCCTATGCAGTTCGAAACGCTCCAAAACTTTGTCCTGAATAAGCTGGCCACCGAGTTGTCGCCCAGCATCACCTACCACAATGTGGAACACACCAAAAGCGTGATGGTCGCCGTGGAAAAATTGGCCCGCCTCGAAAATGTGGATGGCCGTGATCTGCTGCTGCTCAAAACGGCCGCGCTGATGCACGATTACGGATTTCTGCAAAACCATGTCGAACACGAAAAAATCGGTTGCGAACACGCTCGGAAACTGCTTCCCGATTATGATTATTCCGATAAAGAGATTGACGCGATCTGTGAAATGATCAAGGCGACCAAACTGCCGCAATCGCCCAAAAACCATTTGAGCGAATTGTTGTGTGACGCCGATTTGTATTACCTCGGGACTTCCGACTACGACCAATACGCGAACGGATTATTTGAAGAATTCAAGGCCCACGGCACCGTCACGTCTGAAGCAGAGTGGCACGCGCGACAAATCAATTTCTTAAAGACACACCAATATTTTACCGCTTCGGCCAAAAAAGCGCTCGAAGACACCAAACAAAAGAACCTCAATTCCCTGCAAAATAGGACCACCCATAAGGCTGTTCCACACAAAAGCAGTCCGGAAGAAGTGATTCAGGACGCCTTGCTGATCATCGCCGGTGTCATCATTTCTGCATTTGCATTGAAAGGATTTATGGTTCCGAACCATTTTTTTGACGGCGGCATCACTGGTATCTCATTGCTCATACACGAAATCTACCACATCAACCTCAATATTGTCATCTTCGTACTCAACTTACCGCTCATTGCCGTAAGCTATGTGACTGTCGGTAAACGATTTGCCTTCCGGACGCTGATCGGTGTCGTTTTATTGGGCATTTGCCTTTGGCTGCTTCCCGTCGTCCCGATGACGTCAGACAAACTGCTGATTTCCATCTTCGGCGGTGTCTTCATGGGAATCGGCGTAGGCCTTGTCATGCGTGCCGGCGCCGCATTGGACGGTATGGAAGTCCTCGCGCTGTACACCTTAAAGAAGACTTCATTTACGATTACCGAGATCATCCTCGGCTTCAACGTACTGATTTTTGCTGTCGCCGCATTGAAATTCGGCATCGAAACCGCACTGTATTCGATATTGACCTATTTTGCCGCCACGCGCAGCATCGATTATGTAGTCGAAGGTTTACAGGCATTTACGGGCGTAACGATCATTTCGGGAAACAGTGAAATGATCAAATACCAGATTGTCAACCAGCTCGGTCGCGGCATCACCATATACAAAGGCAAACGCGGTTTTCTGCCTGGAAAATTCGAGGTCAGCGCCGATTGCGATATTATTTTCACCGTCATCACGCGACTCGAAATGCGCAAACTCAAAAACCTCGTTTACGAGATCGACCCGAATGCGTTCGTTTTCGCGAGCACGATCAAGGAGGCATCGGGCGGCGTCATCAAAAGAAAGCAGGCGCATTGATTTGAAAACTTATTATTGAAAACCATCCTTCGCGGTGGTTTTTTTTATGGCGTTGCCTTCGGCTCGGGCTATCGGCTGCACGCGGTGCCTGCCTCACACGAGCGAAGCGATTGCCGAAGGAATCCCATACGGGCATAGCGAACTGGCCAAGCAAACGCGCCCATGCACAAAACCAACAATTGTTAAAATAAATATTCCGCATTTGGAGTTATAGTAGAAACCAACCAAACACTATGTACCTAAAAATCTTAATTTCAGCGCTTTTACTTGCCCTTTTATTCGCGTGCAACAAAAAAGAATCTACCCCAAATGCACCCGAGGGAACTCCAAATTCAACAGAAAACCCCACTACGGCCACAACGGAAATCGCTGCTAAAGATTCAACCGCAATTTCAACCAAACGACCTGCGCAAAAAAACCAACTGCGCTCCTATCTGCATTCGGCGGCTAAAAAACCGCAGGTTTTCACCATCAACAATGCGCAGGCATCCATCGTCAAGGGAAAAGAGAATACCAAGATTACATTTCCGGCCAACGTATTCGTTTCCCAAAGAACAGGGAAATCTGCAACCGGAAACATCACCATCAAACTCACCGAATATTACCAATTGCCCGATATCCTAATGGCGCGATTGGGAACCACCTCCGACGGAAAACTGCTCGAAACGGGCGGTATGTTTTATATCGAAGCGTTTTCGGAAGGCGAAAAACTGGCGCTGCAGAAAGGAAAATCCTATGAAGTCGAATTTGCCACGCCATCGACCAAACCCGACATGGAAATTTTCAATGGCAGTTGGCAAAACAACCGCATAAATTGGTCACTCGAAAATGAGGCGGTCAATCTCACCAAAAATTACATCACGGCCGAACTCACTTCACAGCCTGAATTTCCGGGCGGCCAAAAAAAGTTTTACGAATTTATCCAAAACAATGTCGAATTGATGGAGGACGACATCAGCGGTACCATCTACGCTGCATTCGTCGTAGACCGTACAGGGAAAGTTGCCAATGCGAGAATTCACCGGGGACTTTCCAAAAATCAGGACCAGGCCGTACTCGATGCCATCGCGAAATTGCCGGTATTCAAACCCGGAATGCGCAATGGCGTGGCCGTCAATACGCAACTGTCATTGCCTGTGAAAATTACGGCATCCGAACGCGAAAATGGCGATTACATTGCTCCTTCACAACCTGTAAGCAAGAAAAGAAAAGAAGTTACCCTGAGCACGGCATACGCTTTTCGGGCGTCCGGACTGGGCTGGATCAATTGCGACCGGTTTGTCAATAGCGCCGAACAGGTGCAATATGCGGTCACGGTCGATCAGCCGCAGGATGCGATGGCTTTTCTCGTTTTCGCCGAAATCAAATCGGCCGTGCAGGGCTTTCCCGAAAAAGGAAGAATGGTGTTCACCGGCATTCCGGCAAGCAAAAATGCGACTTTGGTCGTCCTCAAATACGAAAATGAAAAACTGCATTTGGCGGTTCGCGAAACCAAAACCGTTGCCAAAATAGACACCGGCCTGGAATTCCGCGCAGTCACGCAGGAAGAATTCAACACCGAAATGAAAAAAATCAAGTGGAAAGCATAACATCGTTTTGTTTGTTTGAATTTCATAACTTTGCGAAATGAAACCGACCGAATCACTCGAAGATTTTTACAAAAACAAATCGCTCAGTTTGCCCGAAAATTACCAGAAAGGTCTCGGGCATTTCAATATTTTCCGCTCGGAAGATTGTTTTGCAGACGGGAAGATGACGGTGCAATACAGCCGGCGTGACTTCTACAAAATCAGTCTGGTTCGCGGCAATTACCGTTACCATTATGCCGACAAAAGTATTGATGTCGCCGATTGGACGTTGCTGTTCCACAACCCGCAAGTGCCTTACACCTGGGAAATGTTCTCGGACGAGATGAGCGGCTACTTCTGCATTTTCACCGAATCGTTCTTCACCGAAAAAATCAAGGGCAGCCTCAACGATTTGCCGATGTTTGCGATCAACGGCAAACCGGCGTATGCGCTCACGCTCGAGGAAGACCGCGAAGTCGCCGCGATTTTCACCAAAATGACAGACGAACTCCACTCCGACTATGCATTCAAATACGACCTGCTGCGCAATTATGTATTGGAATTGGTGCACTTTGCGCTGAAACGCCAACCGTCGGAAACTTTGTACAAACATCCCGACGCCAATTCGCGCATCACTTCGGTGTTTATGGAATTGCTCGAACGGCAGTTCCCGATTGAAAGTACTTCGCAGCGATTCGGATTGCGGTCTGCCGGTGATTTCGCCGAGCAACTTTCGGTGCATGTCAACCACTTGAACCGCGCGGTCAAAAACACGACCGGAAAAACCACGAGCAGCCTTATCGCCGAGCGGCTCGCCAATGAAGCCAAGGCGTTGCTCAAACACACCAACTGGAACATTTCAGAAATCGGATACAGCCTTGGGTTTGAGGAAGCGTCCCATTTCAATAATTTTTTCCGCAAGCACACGCAACAAACGCCGTCTTTTTTCAGGAATGTTTGAATTTTGTAATTTTTGGTTTGACTTGGGCTAACCTGTCCGCACCTTATCGGCCTAATTTTGCTTCATAATTTAAAAACAATATTATGAAGACACCACAAAAAACATGGTTCGTGACGGGAACTTCCAAAGGCTTCGGACTCGAACTTGTGCAACAGCTGCTGGCCAAAGGCGAAAAAGTGGCCGCAACAAGCCGCAACAAAAAAGAACTCGAAAACTTGATTCCGTCCAGCGAAAATTTCCTGCCGCTCGAAATGGACCTCGTCGATGAAAGCAGCGTCGGCAATGCCATCGCAAAAACGATTGATACTTTCGGAAGCCTTGATTATGTAATCAACAACGCAGGCTACGGATTGATCGGCGCGCTCGAAGAACTGTCGGATGCCGAAGCCCGTCACAATTTCGACGTCAATGTTTTCGGTTCGCTCAATGTGATCCGTCAGGCATTGCCGCAAATGCGCAAACAGCAATCGGGACACATTTTCAACATCGCGTCTATCGGCGGCTATCTGGGCGATTTTCCGGGATTTGGCATTTATTGCGCGACCAAATTTGCCGTTGTCGGTTTTTCTGAAGCGCTCGTAACGGAAGTCAAGCCTTTCAACATCAATGTCACTGCGGTATTGCCGGGTTATTTCCGCACCAATTTCCTCAATTCGGATTCACTCGTGACGCCGAAAAATCAGATGGACGAATACACTTCCGCGCGCGAATCGCAGCAGTTGCACCAACAACAAATCGCCAACAACCAGCCCGGTGACCCGGCAAAAGGCGTGGCGGCGATCATTGAAGCGGCGCAATCTGAAAACCCGCCCGTACATTTGTTCCTGGGCAGCGACGCCTACGGATTAGCCAAGCAGAAAATGGACAACATGTCGGCCGAACTCGAACAATGGAAATCTTTGACGACATCGACCGATTTCTAAATCCGCATTAATTTGCATTCCTGACCACGAATGGCCGCGGCTGCTCGTGGTCTTTGCTTTTGGCCGGAATTGTCGGTTGATTGACCAAATTTATTGCAACTCATGCGTTAATTTTAAACAGAAACAAAACATTTAAGCTTAACAATCAGATATTTAACTTCTGATTTTAAAAAAATATTTATCTTTAGAAAATATAAATTCTTCGATCATGAAACTTCAAATTTCCTTTTGTTTTTGTTTAATCGGATTATTTGCCCAGGCACAGATTTGCTTCGACAACACGATCGATTACGTCACTGGAAAATACCCGTACAGTTTGATTGCCCATGATTTTACGGGTGATGGCGTCTTGGATTATGCAGCCGTTTCCACCGCGCCACTGCCTGAAAATTCTGAAAACGCGGTGCGGATCATGGCCGGAAATGGTGACGGCACGTTTGATCCGTTGGATGGAAATCCGGTAAATGCGGTCGGAAGCAATCCGCTTTTCATGACGCAGGCCGATTACAATGAGGATGCGATTCCCGATATCGTCACGTCGAACACCGGCGGAAATTCCATTTCTGTACTATTGGGTACGGGCGGCGGCTATTTTTCGGCGGCAACCACCATTGCCACGCCGTTGGAACTTGGAACGCCGAAAGGGATTGCGTCGGCCGATTTTGATTTCGACAACCACCAGGATTTGATCGTCAGCGGAAATGGAAAATTCATGATCGCGCTCGGCGACGGCGCGGGAACGTTTACGCTGCTGGCGCCCGTCAATTCGTATGGCCTTTCCCAGGAAGTTTTTGTCGGCAATTTCAACACCGATGCTTACCTCGATGTAGCCATCAGCAGTGATTCGGGAAGGATTGTCGTCCTGCTCGGCACAGGTCCGGCCAGTTTTGCAGCACCGGCTTATTATGTGGTGGGCGATTATCCGCTTTCGATTGATGGCGCCGATTTCAATGAAGATGGTTACACCGACCTGTTTGTTGTAAATCCGGTGTCGCCAAGTATGTCAATCATCTTTGGGACTGCAACGGGTGCTTTTAGTGCCGCATCGACTGTTGGAGTTTTTGATTTTCCGGCCAATGCCATCGCGGTAGATGCCAACAATGACGGGCATATGGACATCGCCGTGACTACCTTGACCGATCTGGAGGTTTTTCTGGGCGACGGTACCGGAAATTTCGCGGCGCCAGAATATTTTTCATCGGAACAATATGCCGGGACGGATATCGTATCGGGCGATTTCAATAACAATGGCGAGGTCGATTTGATCTCTTCTTATTACAATGATGCGCTGTTGGGCGAAAACAATATTGCGGTATTTCTCAATTGCACGTTACTTGGAACGAACGATTTCGACAGCAGAAAAATTTCTTTTTATCCCAATCCGACAACCGGAATAATTTATATTGGTGAAACTTCGGGCACAAGTACCGCATTGATTTTTGATTTGCAGGGAAGAAAAATAAGCGAAAACGCCATCGAAAAAAATTCAATCGACATTTCTGCATTGCCATCCGGGATTTATCTGATGAAATGCCGCGAACAGGTTGCGAAAATCATCAAGCAATAAATGGCGCTCCAGCCAAGCGGCTTCCAAATACTTTTAAAAATAAAATCCAAACTTTAGATTTGGGTTTTCAATCAATTGATGTCGTTGTATTTTTCTGCAAAGAGGTCTAGCTTCTCAGTGTCGATCGAGCCATCTGGCCTGAACACACCATCATTGAGCAGCCAACGCAGCATTTTCTCGATCATGTTTTTGGTTCCAAGCGCTACAATACGGCCTACACTGCTGGTCTGTATTTTCTTTTTCATCGTGACAAAATTGAACGACAGATAATCGTCATCCGAATAGTCACTCGTGCCATTGTTCTTGATTTGATAGAACAACACTTCCTCGCCTTTCAAATCCTTAATTGAAAAAGTAATGAGGTTGATTTTTTCATATTTGAGGAACGGCTGGCCATCCAAAAGAATATTGTCCTTTTTGATTTCGACTTCCTGCGCGTGCAACAATCCGAGAAACAAGCAGCACAAAAATGTGGTGATCTGTTTTGAAAACATAGGTAGATTATTTAAAAGTTTCAAAATGCGTTCCATCGAAACTCCCAAAAACCATACTCGGATGCGAATCCTGATGAAACATATTGCCCGCCGCATCAATCGCGATCGCGCCCGCAAAACCATCATAAGGTTTGAGTTCGGCAAACGTCTTTGCAAAAGCCTGCTTCAGAGTCATGCCGTCGGTGACACGCGTCACGATTTTGGCCGCAGTCGCATTGCTCACGATGTCTTCACCGACGCCCGTCAGGCTCACGCCGCAAAATTCATTCGCATAATTTCCAGCCACCGTCGCCGAATCGGAAATGCGTCCCGGGATTTCGAATCCCTTGCCGCCCGTTGAAGTCGCTACCGCCAATCGGCCGTGTTCGTCCAATGCCACACAACCCACGGTCCCGATTCCGAATCCTGCTTTTTTGGCTTCGTATTCGTCGCGCCGCAGCTGAATTTCAGTAGAAAATTGTTCAAATCCGAGCTTGCGTGCGAAGTTCGTCGCGCCGCTTCCGCCCAGGATTTTATCTTCGCTGTCTTGCAGCATCATCGCCACCTGGACCGGATTCTTGGTTTCTTCAATATTGATCACGCCGCTCATCTTGTGCGTCGAACCGTCCATGATCGCCGCGCTCATGCGGATTTTGCCGTCGCTCTGGATCTGCGAACCCGTGCCTGCGTTGAACAGTTCATCGTCTTCCAAAAGCGACACGGCAAAAACGACCGTTTCCAAAGCCGAATGCGATTTTAAATGGTCGTAGGATTTTTTGGCGATGCGTTCCAAAGCATTTTGTTTGGCGACCTTGGTTTCGATATTGGTAGATGATTCGGAGAAAAATCCGCCGTGGATGATTATTTTCATATTAGACGCGTTTTTCAGAATCGATGTCTTCTTTCGTAAAAGGCAAATCCTGCGAATATTGCGACGATTGAATGTGCATCTTGAACGTTTTGAGGTCGAATGTATCGTATTTGCTCATCACATGCGTGACCAAATGGTTGATTGAAATCGGCTGGCCCAATTCAACCTGCGTCAAGTTCGTATCCTTGATCTCGCGTCCGTCGACCAAAATCACCAATCCGGAACCGATCGCTTCCATTTCTGTATTGTTCTTGATCAGCAAGCCCGTATCTTCTCCAAGCCCGATGCCGAGTACTTTCGGATTGCCGACAACCGCCTGGAACAAACGCCCGATGCGTCCGCGCTGTACAAAATGCGTGTCGATGATCACACCGTCGATCAAACCGAGGCCGCTCGTAATCTTGACCTCGCCCTTGAGCAAAGCTTCCGACGAACTTCCCTGGTAAATCATATTGTTCGAAGCCGCAGCAGCACCCGCGCTCGTCCCGGCATAAATGAATTCTTCGTTGTGGTATTTGTCGAGGATGATGTCGTGAAATTCCGTACCGCCCAGAATCGACGTGAGCCGCAACTGGTCGCCGCCGGTAAACATCACCACATCTGCTACTTTGATTCGCGCCAAAACTTCAGGATCACTTGCCTGTTCGCGGCGTTCGATGTGCAAAACATCTACATTTTTCGCGCCCAGGTAAGCCAGCGCCTTGACGTATTCGGGGCCAATTTCACGCGGAATCTTCGAGGCTGTCGTGATGACTTCAATACGCGATTCGTTCTTGTTTTTAGACTCGTTCAGGATCCTTTTCAATATCCCGGTCTCAAAAAAATTGAGATTATTGGCCGCATTCTTGTCAAGGTCTGTTTCCGTAAAACTGCCCTTATCTACCGCGCCACCAATAATAATAAGTTTTCCTTTTATATTCATGGGCGTAAAAATAACCAAAACTTTATATTGAACAAGCGTATTTAAGTTTTTTAGGAGCAGAGATTCCGTATCTTTTGGGACGTTTGGTCCCGCTATCCACTGCAATCTGCAACCTCCATTTTCATTCCGGTTAGCAGGATTTCCATTTCTATCGGGGCTAACAAATTACGAATCTGCATCTTAAGAAACCATCCTGAAAAATCCTGCCGGAACTTTGACGCTAAAAAAGAAAATTCTTCAAAAAAGGAAATAAATTTTGAGAAACCATCTAAAAAATTTACTTTAGTCAGCCTATACTCGTTCCCATTTAACAAAAACACTGACAATTACAAAATACACATGAAAATATTAAAAGTCCAAGCGCTCCGAGGTCCAAACATTTGGAGCGTCCATAGAAAAAGATTGATCCAAATGCGCCTCGATCTCGAGGAAATGGAACAATATCCAACCAATAAAATCGACGGTTTCCGCGAGCGCATCGAAGCCATGTTCCCCACCATGATCGAACACCGTTGTTCTGAAGGCGTACCCGGCGGTTTTTTCATGCGCATCGAACGCGGCACCTGGATGGGCCACGTCATCGAACACATCGCACTCGAGATACAAACCCTCGCCGGGATGGAAACGGGATTCGGCCGTACGCGCGAAACCAAAACACCCGGAATCTATAACGTCGTGTTCAGCTACACCGAAGAAAACGTCGGGATGTTTGCCGCCGAATCGGCTGTACACATCGCAGAAGCATTGATTGCCGGAACCGATTACGACCTTGAAGCCGACATCCAAAAGATGCGCGAAATCCGCGAGCGCGTTCGCCTCGGGCCTTCAACGGGAAGTATCGTCGAGGAAGCGGTGGCACGCGACATTCCGTGGATCCGTCTCGGAACGAATTCACTCGTACAGCTCGGATATGGCGTGAATCAGATGCGTTTCCAGGCGACGATCACGCAAAAAACAAGCAGCATTGCCGTCGACATCGCCTGCAACAAGGAAGAAACGAAACGCATGCTCGACAACAATTCGATTCCGGTCGCAAGTGGCAGCATTTGCGTTGACGATATGGATTTAGAAAATTGCATCGCCAAGATCGGTTTCCCGATCGTGATCAAACCTTTGGACGGCAATCATGGCAAAGGCGCGTCGATCAACGTTTTGAACCTCGAAGACGCCAAAGCCGGACTTGCATTTGCCAAAACGTACAGCCGCCGTGTGATTGTAGAGAAATTCGTTACGGGATTCGATTTCCGCGTTTTGGTCATCGACAACAAACTCGTCGCGGCCGCCAAACGCGTTCCGGCACACGTCGTCGGAAATGGCAAAGATTCGATCCAAACGCTCATCGACGAAACCAATAAAGATCCGCGTCGCGGTTACGGACACGAAAATGTACTGACCGAAATCACCGTCGATCGCGACACCGAGGATTTGCTCGACAAACTCGGCTATACTTTGGAAACCACGCCCAAAAGCGGTGAAATCGTTTATTTGAAATCGACTGCAAACTTATCCACCGGCGGCACTTCCGTGGACGTCACCGACATGATGCATCCCGAGAATATTTTCCTTGCAGAACGCATTTCACGCGTCATCGGACTCGATGTTTGCGGTGTCGACATCATGGCCGAAAACCTCACGCAACCACTCAAGGAAAACGGCGGCGTGATTCTCGAAGTCAACGCTGCGCCGGGATTCCGCATGCACCTAGCGCCTTCGGAAGGTTTACCGAGGAACGTGGCCGCGCCCGTGATCGACATGTTGTATCCGCCCGGAAAACCAAGCCGCATCCCGATTATCGCCGTTACGGGAACCAATGGAAAAACGACCACTACCCGATTGCTCGCGCACATTGTCAAGAACAACGGATTTAAGGTGGGTTTCACGACCTCGGACGGCATCTACATCCAAAACCACATGATGGAAAAAGGCGACACGACCGGACCCATCAGCGCCGAATACATTTTGAAAGATCCCACGGTTGAATTTGCCGTGCTCGAAACCGCGCGTGGCGGAATCCTTCGCGCCGGACTCGGTTTCAGCCGTTGCGACATCGCCGTGATCACGAACATCCAGGAAGACCATTTGGGCATCAGCGACATCCATAACCTCGATGATTTGGCGCGTGTGAAAAGTACGGTGGTGCGTTCGGTCAAGAAAGACGGCTGGGCGATCCTGAACGCCGAAGACGAACATTGCCGCAAGATTGCCGACGACTTGAGTTGTAATGTCGCCTGGTTCAGCATGGATGAGGAAAATGATTTCGTCAAGAAATTGTCGAAGGAAGGCAAAATCGTCGCCGTTTATGAAAACGGTTTCATCACGGTCAAAAAAGGCGAATGGAAAATCCGCGTGGAAAGGGCCACGCATGTGCCGCTGACGTTGGGCGGAAAAGCCAAATTCATGATTGCAAATGTGCTCGCCGCGACTTTGGCCGCCTACCTTTACGGATTCAAGACCGAAGACATCAGCCTGTCGCTCCAGACGTTCATTCCGAGTGTCGCGCAAACGCCGGGCCGTATGAATATTTTCGATTTCAAGCGGTTCAAGGTCATGATCGATTTTGCACACAATCCGTCGGGTTACCGTGCGGTGGAGGATTTCCTTTCGAATGTGAATGCGTCCAAAAAAATCGGGATCATTGCCGGAGTGGGCGATCGCCGCGACGAAGACATCCGCGAATGCGCCAGTATTGCCGGTAGGATGTTCGACCACATCATCATCCGCCAGGAAAAACATTTGCGTGGACGCACCGAACAGGAAATCATCGATTTGATCTTAGAAGGCATCAACGAATCGGGCCGGGCCGTGACGCATGAAATCATTTCAAAAGAAGTTGACGCGATCAAACACGCGATCAACTCGGCTGAAGAAGGCACGTTCATCATTGCTTTGAGCGATGTGATTACGAATGCAATCGAAATTGTTCAGGAATATTTGGACAAGGAGAATGAGGAAGGGATAGTATGATTTTCTGCGTTATACCTTAAAAAAATCCACACAACGCACTAAGTTGTGTGGATTTTTGTTTGAAATATTCCGTGTAAATTCTAATTGAGATAACGGTCAAACCACGCAACGAATTCTTTTCCATCTGCGTTCATATTTTTCCAGCCGTGGCCGGCGCCTTCTTTTTTAGTGACGGTAACCGGAATCTTAGCCGCTTTTAATTTTGCCTCCATGACCTCCGCTTGTTGGAACGGCACGACATCGTCTTTGGTGCCATGGCAGATGTAGACCGGCGGATCGTCGGGTGTGACATTTTGCGCCGGAGAAAAAACCGAATCCAGTACAACCAATCTTTTTTGATCGACCAATACATAGTCGAATGCATTCTCGTCGAAATGTTTGTACCGAAACGAGCCTGCGACCTGCAAATCCTTGAGCAGTTGTTCTTTGTTCCTGATCAGATCGTTCGGTTTGCCGTAATTGAGCCAATCGGTCGGCGGACAAAACACGGCAACCGCTTGGACGCGCGACGAGACTTGTTCGACCGGATCTTTAGAAGCTGCATTTTTGATGTCATTGCTGACAGCAGCCAACAACGCCAAATGCCCTCCTGAAGAAGTTCCGGTGATTCCGATACGGCTTGGGTTAATATGGTATTCGGCGGCATGAAAACGCACAAACTGTATCGCCTTCTGAACATCTTCGAATCCTTCAACGATGCTGTAGCGTGGTGTCGAAGAATGGTTGGCCAGAAACACCGTGTATCCGCTTTCGACGAACGGCAATGCGCGGTCTCTGTAATTGTTGTACAGCAATTGATCGGAATAATAGCCGCCGCTGAACAGGCTCACGATGGCTTTGCCATTGGGCTTTTCTGGCGTTAATACCGTCATGGTAAGTGCCATGCCGTCGCGCCGGGCGTAAATAATTTCTTTTTCGGAATGCTTTATCGGTGATTGAAAAAACAACAGACTCAGCCAAATGGATATCGAACTGTATAAGATCATAATACGCAAATTAATTCCTTAAATATAAGATTTTTAGCCGTTTCAGGCAAGAATCATTTGTGCCGTGTAACAAATGGAAACACAGCCCGACAAACATCCTGTTTGTGTTGTCCTTTTTATTTACATTTGTTTCCTTCTAAAACCAACATTATGACTAAAAACCTGATGGCTGTTTTCAGCTTCTTTTTTATCGTTTCGGCTTTCGGGCAGAAAAAAATCACGCTTGAAGACGGCGTATTGCAGCAGAATCGTGCGTTTCGTGCCGACAAGCTTTTGGGATTCCAATGGATTCCGAACACGACCAACTACATCTATTTTGCCGATGCGGGAAAAAAATTGATGACGGCGACAACTGCCAATGCCACACCGACCGAACTCGTTACTTTGGCCGATCTGAACAAAGCCACGGGTTCCGAATTCAAGACCTTTTTCGGCATCGATTGGAAAGACGCCAATGCGTTTGTCCTGGCCAACGGCAATAAATTCTACGAATACAACACCAAGACAAAAACCGGAAAATTGCTTTCTGATTTGGGCGAAAATGCTGAAAATGCAACGTTCGACAAAACCAAAAACAGAATCGCATTCACCGAAAAAAACAACCTGTACCTACTCGACGGCGCAAACAAAATAGCGGTCACGAATGAAACCAACGAAGCGATCGTTTCGGGGCAGTTTTTCGCCAGGAATGAATTCGGCATCACCAACGGGATTTTCTGGTCGCCACAATCGAACCTGATCGCGTTCTATCAAAAAGACCAGACCGAAGTCGCCGATTATCCGTTGCTGGACATCAACGAAACGCCTGGCAAACTCGAAAACATCAAATATCCGATGATCGGGCAAAAGAGCGAAAAGCCCAAAGTGGGCATTTACAACATCGCGACGAAAAAAATGGTTTTCATTGCGCCAAAAGGCAATCCTGATGATTATCTGACCAATCTTTCGTGGACACCCGACGAAAAATACGTTTTGATTGCCGAACTCAACCGTGGCCAAAACGACATGCATTTGAACGTTTATGATGCCAACACCGGTGCGTTCGTTCGCACCATCCTCGAAGAAAAAGCAACCGATTGGGTGGAGCCTGAACATGCGGCATTTTTCCCGAATGGCAAATTCAACAACTTTGTTTGGGTCAGCGAGAAAGACGGATTCAACAATTTGTATTATGTGAGCGTAGACGGACAGCGCAATTCGCAACTCACACGCAACAAATTTCCGGTTAAGGAAATTCTGGGCACCAATCCGAAAGGAACCGAAATTTATTTTTCCGCAACCGGACCCAACCCGACAAATACCCTGGTTTACAAAGTGGATCTTGGCGGCAAACAAACGCTGGTCACCAAAGATGAAGGCACGCACACCGTAGCGATCTCTACCGATGGCAATTGGATTTTCGATGAATTTTCGAGCCATGCGATCCAATCCAAATCGTTGCTGTACGACAAAAATGGGAAAGCCAAAACCCTGCTCGAAAGTGCCGACAAATATGCGGGCTACACGATGGGAACTGCTGAAATCAAAACGATCAAAGCCGCAGACGGCACCACCGATCTGTACACGCGCCTGATCAAGCCGAGCAATTTCGACCCCGCCAAAAAATACCCCGTAATGGTTTACGTTTATGGCGGCCCACATGCGCAGATGATTACGAATTCGTACCTCGACGGCGCCAATTTGTGGATGTATTGGATGGCCGAACAGGGTTATCTCGTATTTACCGTCGACAACCGTGGCTCTGAAAACCGCGGCGTGGCGTTTGAAAAAGTCATCCACCGTCGCGTAGGCGTCAACGAAATCGACGACCAGATCAAAGGCGTCGATTACCTCAAATCGTTGCCATATGTAGATGCGAATCGTTTGGCAGTCCACGGGTGGAGCTATGGTGGTTTCATGACGACGTCGATCATGTTGCGCAAACCCGATGTGTTTAAAGTGGGCGTTGCGGGCGGTCCGGTCACCGACTGGAAATGGTACGAAATCATGTACGGCGAGCGTTACATGGACACGCCGGCCGAAAACCAAAAAGGTTTCGACGAATCGAGTACGCTCAATTACGTCAAGGACCTCAAAGGAAAATTACTGTTGATCCACGGCACCAGCGACGATGTGGTCGTGATGCAGCACAATTTCGCGCTCGTCAAGAAATTCGTCGAGGCACAAAAACAGGTCGACTTTTTCCCTTATCCGATGCACAAGCACAATGTTTTGGGCAAAGACCGCGTGCATTTGATGACGAAGGTTTTGAATTACATCATCGATAACAATAAATAATTGATAATTGATAATTGATAATTGATAATTGATAATTGATAATTGATAATTGATAATTGATAATTGATAATTGATAATTGATAATTGATAATTGATAATTGATAAAAAAAACCTGATGACTTTGTCATCAGGTTTTTTTGTTTATACGCAATCTTGGCATTGTTAATTGTTAATTATCATTGTCAATTAATTAAGTTTTCTGCTTCTTCTTCCGCGCTGCCGGAAACAATACATTATTCAAAATCAACCGGTAGCCCGGTGAATTCGGATGCAGGTCTAAAACCGTCGGCTCATCGCCTACGCGGTGTTGGTAATCCTCGGGGTCGTGTCCGCCATAATACGTAAACATGCCTTTCCCGATTTGCCCGTGGATGTAGCGCGCTTCGCCGTTGAGTTGGCATTCGCCCAAAACAAGCACATTCGATTTGACGAGATCGCGCTCAAAAGACGTACTCTGCCCCATAAATCCCTTGACCAATTGTGTGTGGTTTTGGCACAGCATACTCGGAATCACATCCCATTTGGCCGAGAATTCCATCAACGTGAAATAATCCTTGTCCATCGGGATTTTGCGTTTTTCAGTCATGTCGATATCGGAAAACTCGTAGCGTTCGGGACGTCTTTCGAGCGTGTAATTCTTGAATGCAAACGATTTGGTGTAATCGATTTTGGATTGGTAATTGGCCTCGCTCGCATCGCCGTCAAACATCGATTCGCAAATGTCGACGCCATCTGCCGCAAGCGCAATGTCGAAACTGTCGGTCGCCGAACACATCGCAAACATGAATCCGCCGCCAATCACAAAGTCGCGCACTTTCTTGGCCACAGCCAATTTCTCTTCCGAAACTTTGCCGTAGCCAAGCTTTTTGGCCAATGCTTCGGCTTCTTTTTTCTGTTCGATGTACCAAGGCGCATTCCTGTAAGCCCCGAAAAACTTGCCGTATTGTCCCGTAAAATCTTCGTGGTGCAAATGCAGCCAGTCGTATAATAGGAGCTGGTCGCTCAACACTTCTTCGTCATAAACGGGTGTAAACGGAATCTCGGCGTAGGTTAAAACCAACGTCACCGCGTCATCCCATGGCTGTTTGCCTTTGGGCGTGTAGACCGCGACTTTGGGCGCTTTTTCGAGTACGACCGTTTCCATATTTTGCGACGGGCTTGCGATTTCGTCTAAAATCTGGTTGGCCTGCGCATCCGACAAAACCTCGAAACTGACGCCGCGGATCTGGCATTCCTTGCGGATTTCAGACGCATCGGGCAACAGGAACGAACCGCCGCGGTAATTGAGCAGCCAGCTCGCCTTGTATTGCTTGTCGAGGCACCAATAGGTAATGCCGTAAGCCTTGAGGTGATTTTGCTGCGTGGTTTCGTCCATCGGAAGCAAAATGAAATTGGCTCTGGCCGACAGCGAGACGAGGAAAATCAGGACGTAAAAGATTCTTTTGGAAAGCATTCCGGAAATTTTATTTTTTCAAAGATAGCGGAATTTGTGTGAAGAAAAAGATAAAATTGACAGGCCGTTCGTATTGCATTTTGTAGCGGCATCGGCCGATGCAACTTTCAATTGACGTAGAAATTAGAATAGCTGTAAGTCCAACTGCTGTGGCCGTATCCGCCGATTTCAATCGTATACGATCCGGAAGGTGGCGCTTCAACGGTTTGGTAAAGCACATGCGACTGACCGTGGAATTCATGCTCTTCAAAGTTAAAAACGCCGTCGTTGTTTTCGGAGGTAATGATTATCGATTCGGCCTGAATGGCATCAGAATCGGTTATTTTTGCAATCACATGAATCGTTTCACCGCCCGCAAATGTCTGACCGTTTGCAGGACTCAGGATTTCAATGCTGGGTTTGCTTTCTTCACACGAGAGTAGCGTTACTAAAAAAATGACAGGAATAAACCGCAGTGTTTTTTTCATGGTTTGGTGAAATGCTGTGAACATTCGATCGAAATCACAGCTACTCGTTTTCTTTTTGGTTGAAATAAGCAACGCCCATCCAAACCAAGCCCAAGCCAACGCCTATCGTAGCTCCAAGTTGAACTGCATCAAATATAAATCCGAAAACCAGCCCGATGATCACACAACAAAAAAATACCATCAGCGCCTGTTGAAAGCCCTTTTTCTTTGTTTCCTTGAGCGCCTTTTCAAAAAGACTTTCCTTAGTTTCGTTATTTTCCATGGTTCTATATCTTAAATGTTAATCCACCGTTTTGGCCTTGCTCGCTTGTGGCTCAGGATTGTTGCCTTTTTTCGCACTTTGGAGCAATTGCTGAAATAGAAACAGCATTTTCTGACGATTAAGACGAAGTTATGGAAAAGAATTTTCTAATTTGTTAAAAACCAACAATTTCTTGAGTCAGATTTTCACTTATTTATGGAAATCCAAAGCAAAGCGCGCCAAAAGGCGCAGCCGTTCAAAAGTGAAATGGGTCTTAAAGTCTAAAGCGAAGCGGGTCTTAAAACGGTACATCACTGTCATCATCCGCGGCAGAATTCATATTGCTGCCAAAAGCCTCATTCGCACTCGGCAAATTCTTGGTCGTAAATGGATTGTCTTCGTGGTTCATTTTAGATGGCAGATCGTCGTAGCTTCCGCCGTAATCCTCGAGGTTGTCGAACTTACCGAGGTTTCCGATGAATTTAAGGCGGATGTTTTCGAGCGATCCGTTACGGTGCTTGGCGATGATGAATTCGGCCTGCCCTGCCGTTGGCGATTGCTCTTCGTCGTCCCATTCGTCGATTTTGTAATATTCCGGACGGTAGATGAACGACACGATGTCGGCATCCTGCTCGATCGCACCCGATTCCCGAAGGTCAGAAAGCAATGGTCTTTTGCTCGAACCACGTGTTTCCACCGCACGCGACAACTGCGACAACGCAATCACGGGGACGCTGAGTTCTTTGGCCAACGCCTTTAGGTTTCGCGAAATGGTCGAAATTTCCTGTTCGCGGTTTCCGCCGCCTTTGCCGTTTCCGCCGGCAGTCATCAATTGGAGGTAATCGACGATAATCAGTTTGATGCCGTGTTGCGACGACAAACGCCTGGCTTTGGCACGCAAATCGAAAATCGAAAGCGACGGCGTATCATCGATGAACAAGGGCGCTTTTTCAAGGTTTTTGACTTTGATCGAAAGCTGTTCCCATTCATGTTTTTCGAGTTTTCCGGTACGCAGTTTTTCAGATGACAATCCCGTTTCGGACGAAATGAGACGCGTAATCAATTGCACCGACGACATCTCGAGCGAGAACAACGCCACCGGATGCCCGAAATCGATCGCGATGTTGCGCGCCATCGACAATACGAATGCGGTCTTACCCATACCCGGACGTGCCGCAATGATCACCAAATCGCTCGGCTGCCAGCCCGAAGTCACTTTGTCGAGTTTCTCAAAACCGGTCGCGATGCCCGAAAGTCCTTCCTTTCCGGCGATTTCCTCGATGCGCTTTTTGGCCTGGATCACGAGACTTTGCGCGGTTTCCGAGCTTCTTTTGATGTTGCCTTGCGTAACTTCATACAATTTAGATTCGGCCTTGTCGAGTAAATCGAAGACATCTGCAGATTCATCGTAGGCATCCATCGTTATTTCCGCGGAAATTGTTATTAAACTTCTAAGGATGTATTTTTGAAGTATAATCCGAGAGTGAAATTCAATATGAGCTGATGAGGAAATTTTCTGAGTGAGTTGAATCAAATAATAGTCTCCGCCAGCCAATTCAAGTTTACCATTCTTTCTTAATTGTTCTGAAACTGTTAATAAGTCGATTGGCTGTGTATCTGTAAATAACTGAACAATTGCTTCGAAAATGTATTTGTGTTTTGGCTCATAGAAAGCTTCAGATTGTAGTATATCAATTACTTCATCAACACCTTTTTTGTCAATCATCATCGCGCCAAGTACAGCTTCTTCAACATCTCGGGCCTGAGGTTGAATTTTACCGCTTTCAAGTGCAATCAGTTTTGAATTGTCCCTTGTATTAGTATTTGCATTTTTGAAAGTTTCCATCACGCGAAAGTAGGTTAATATAATTTGGGAAGAATTTCAAATTGTTCATGAAAAAATGTTCATAACAAAAAAAAAATGTTCATAACCCTCAAAAAAAAATCCGAAGCATTTTGAGCCTCGGATTAATTCGTTTGATAGTACGAATTTACTCTTTGTACTCACCCATTTTACTGTACTTCTCCATCCTCTTATTGACCAATTCGGCTGTTGATAAATCTTTGAGCTCGTTGTAGTTTTTAAGGATGTACTGCTCGACGGTCTTGAAAGCCGTTTCCCGGTCGTAATGCGCGCCGCCCAACGGTTCGGGAATCACATCATCTACGAGATTCTGCTTCTTCATATCTTCGGACGTCAGCTTGAGAGCTTCGGCCGCTTGCTCTTTGTATTCCCAGCTTTTCCACAGGATCGACGAGCAGGATTCTGGCGAAATCACCGAATACCACGTGTTTTCCATCATCAGTACACGGTCGCCCACGCCGATTCCGAGCGCGCCTCCCGAAGCACCTTCTCCTACTATAACGCAGATTACGGGTACTTTCAGTATACACATTTCATAAATATTTCTGGCAATCGCTTCGCCTTGTCCGCGTTCTTCGGCTTCGAGTCCCGGATAAGCGCCCGGCGTATCGATGAAAGTCACGACAGGAACATTGAATTTTTCTGCCATTTTCATGAGTCGCAACGCTTTGCGGTATCCTTCCGGATTCGCCATCCCGAAATTGCGGAATTGGCGCGTCTTGGTATTGTATCCTTTTTGCTGGCCGACGATCATGAACGATTGTCCGCCTATTTTACCCAAACCACCGATCATCGCCTTGTCGTCCTTGAAATTTCGGTCGCCGAAAAGTTCTAGGAACGATTCCCCGCAAAGGGCGCGAACATGGTCCATAGTATAGGGACGGTTCGGGTGGCGCGACAACTGAACGCGTTGCCATGCCGTAAGGTTTTTGTATATTTTCTTCTTGGTTTCTTCCAGTTTTTTCTCGATTTGCTTGCAGGTTGCAGACACGTCTACATTGGATTCAGAACCAATAACCTGGCATTTGTCGAGTTGGTCTTCAAGTTCTTTTATCGGGAGCTCAAAATCTAAATATTCCATAGGATTTGTGCGTTAAATTTGAAATTAGGAAAGGCAAAGATAAAATTTAAAATTGCAATGGGAAACGATTTTTTGAATTAAGTTATCAAGTTTCTGGAGGCAAAATACCCGCGCCCAAATCCATATCATAACGCAAAGCAGAACAATATTTTTTGAACCATTAAGCCATTAAGCGACATTAAGTCTTCATGAATCTTAATACCTTAATGGTTCAAATAGCGTTAAATAAATTAAATCTTATTTTCTTTCTTCCGATAGTAATTCTTCACCACCCCATTCGCAATGACCGTCGCCAAAATAATCCCCGAAACGATATAAAACGGCACGCTCATGCGTTCACTGTCGCCAATGATCAGGTACGCGAGGAAAATGCCGTAAACCGGTTCGAGATTGGTCGTGAGCATGACCGTGTAAGGCGACAATCGCTTCATGATGTTGACCGACGCCGTAAACGCATACGCCGTGCAAACCGACGAAAGCAAGACCAGGTAGAACCAGTCGTGCACCGACAATTGGAAAAATCCGGCCGAAAAACGGCCGTCGTACAACAAGTAAAGCGACACGAAAAAGAAACCCGACAGAAACTCATACAAACTGATCACGGTCGAGTCGTGCTGCTGGATCAATTTACCGTTGAAGATTGTAAACATCACGCCCACAAAAACCGAAAACAGCGCACAGATCATGCCTTCCAGATATTTGATCTCGACGTTCATGATCAGGCACAGGCAAGCGATGATGATGAGCCCGAACAGGATTTCGTACCACAGCATCTTGCGTTTGTAAAAAATGGGCTCGAGTATCGACGCGAAAAAGGCGCCCGTCGAAAACATTGCGAGCGTCACCGAAACGTTCGAGACATCGATCGCGCGGAAGAAGAAAATCCAATGGATCGCAATCAGCAACCCGACCAAAACGAGATTGCGCAACGCACGCAGCGGCAAACGGAACGATTTTTTGGCAAGGACGATGTAAGCGGCCAGGAACAACGCGGCCAATCCCATGCGGTACCAAACCAGTGATGCATCGCGGATGCTGATCAACTCGCCCAAAACCGCCGTAAAACCCCAAATGAAAACGATCAGGTGAAGGTTCAGGTAACTTTTGAGGTTGTTATCGCTTCGCATTCCGGAGCAGGTAAATGGCCAATATCCCGAAGGAGACGTTCGGGATCCAAACGGCGACGATGGGCGGAATACTCGATTTTTCGGCCATGACGCCAAAAACCTTGTCGAAGAAAACGAAGGTAAACGCGAGGATAATCCCAATGGCGAGGTTCATTCCCATTCCGCCGCGTCGTTTCATCGACGAAACCGCGACCGCAATAATTGTCAGGATAAATGCCGAAACCGGGATGCTGTATTTTTTGTAGAGTACCACCAAATACGTGTTGATGTTGCCGTTGCCGCGCTTGCGTTCCTTGGCGATGAACCCGTTGAGTTCGCTGAGGGACAACGTTTCGGCGATGTACACGACCGGCGTGAGGTCGTCGAGCTCGAACTTGAAGCGCATGTCTTTCTTTTCGGCTTTTTCGATGACGTCGTCGAGCGGCCCGACGGTGCGTTTGGTGAAACCGTATAACGTATAGGTACTGTCTTTGGGGTTGAATTTGATGCGGCTCGCCGTAATCTTGTATTCGAGCTGCTCGCCCTTGAATTTCTCGAGCGAAAAGTTGAACGCCATCTTGGAAACGGTGTTGAAATTGTTCACGTAAATGAATTCATCGTCGCTGATCTGCCGGTACACATTCGAATTGTCGCGCATTTCCTCCTTGCCGTTTCCTTTGAGGTACGTGTAGCGGAAATTGTTGAATCCCTCGCTGGCTTTCGGAACGATAAAAAATCCCATCAGCAATGCAAAAACCGAAACGATCGTCGCCCCGATAATGTACGGCCGAAGAAACCGCGTAAATGAAATCCCCGAACTCAAAATCGCAATGACCTCGGTATTGTTGGCCAATTTCGACGTAAACCAGATCACCGAAAGGAACAGGAAAATCGGGAACAGCAGATTCGCAAAGTAAATCGTAAAATGCAGGTAATAAAGCGCGATGTCGAGAAACGGCACCTTGTTTTCGATCATCTTGTTGACCTTTTCCGACACGTCGATGACAATCCCGATCGGGATAAACAGCAACAACATCACCACGAATGTGGAAAGGTAGCGTTTGAGGATGTAGCGGTCTATTATTGTTAACACGTTGAATCGTTGAATCGGTTAATCGTTGAATCCTGAATTGTTGAATCGTTGAATCGGTTAATCGTTTAATCGTTTAATCGGTCGTCAATTAAACTATTCGGTTAAACGATCACACGGTCAAACAGTTAAACCATTTTATAAACGTTGGTCCATCTGCCGGACCATCTTTTCTTTCCACCCGCGGAAATCTCCCGCTAAGATATGTTTTCTTGCTTCACGAACCAACCACATGTAGAATCCCAAATTGTGGATGGTTGCGATTTGTTTGCCCAGATATTCGTTGGCCGCAAACAAATGGCGCAGGTACGCTTTCGAATATTCGAGGTCGACCCACGTGTGTCCCATTTCATCGAGTACCGAAAAATCATCTTCCCATTTCTTGTTCTTGATGTTGATGGTTCCGTGCGACGTAAACAACATGCCATTTCGCGCGTTTCTGGTTGGCATCACGCAATCGAACATGTCGATGCCGAGCGCAATATTTTCAAGGATGTTGATCGGAGTCCCCACGCCCATCAGGTAACGCGGTTTGTCTTCGGGTAAAATCGCCGTGACGATTTCGGTCATCGCATACATTTCTTCGGCCGGTTCGCCTACCGACAATCCGCCGATGGCATTGCCCTGCTGGTTCGAATTGGCAATGTATTCGGCCGATTGCTCGCGCAGATCTTTATAAGTCGACCCTTGCACGATCGGGAAAAACGTTTGTTCGTAACCATACTTGAACGGCAATTTATCCAGATGCGAAATGCAGCGGTCGAGCCAACGGTGCGTCATGTTCATCGAGCGGCGCGCATAATGGTAATCGCACGGGTACGGCGTACATTCGTCGAATGCCATGATGATGTCGGCGCCGATCGTACGCTGGATTTCCATCACATTTTCGGGCGTAAAGAAATGATACGACCCGTCGATGTGCGATTTGAACTTCACGCCTTCTTCCTTGATCTTGCGGTTGGCCGAAAGCGAATACACCTGATAGCCGCCCGAATCGGTCAAAATATTGCGGTCCCAATTCATGAATTTGTGCAATCCGCCGGCCTTTTCGAGGATTTCGGTTTGCGGACGCAGGTACAAATGGTACGTGTTTCCGAGGATGATGTCTGGGTTGATCTCTTCTTTGAGTTCGCGCTGGTGCACGCCTTTCACCGTTCCGGCCGTCCCCACGGGCATAAAAATCGGGGTTTCGATCACGCCGTGGTCGGTCGTTATTTTTCCTGCGCGGGCTTTGGTTTGCGGGTCTTTTTGTAGTAAGTCGAATTTCATATTGGCTTTTCGGTCCAGAAATTTCCGGATCCGGTCGGCAAAGATAATTGATTTGGAATTTTACCATTGCGATTTAAGAATTTATTTAACAACGATGTGGGCGTGCCCCTGCGGGTCGGGCTGTTCGCGGCACGCGGTGCCTTGCTGCCATCCCTCACGCGGTCTGTCGTCCTTTCAAATTTTCCATAAAACCGATGTAAGACATTGGCGATAAATTATTTATGTTTGCTACAAGAACACATTCCATGTACAACATCAGATGCATCTTATTGTTTTTGCTTGTCGGCTTGACCGGTTTGGCGCAGGATCGCAAAATCGACAGCCTTAAAAATGCCCTTCAGCTTCGAAAACCGAAAGATTCTGTAAAAGTAGAGCAGCTGTTTGCGTTGGCTACAGCATACATCATCAGCAACGATGCGAACCTGGCCAACAAACAAATCAATGAAGCCCAAAGAATCGCCAGGCATCTCAACAATTATGTACTGATGGCCAAGGCGTTCGAGTTCAAAGCGCACGTCTCGACCATTATCGAATCCAATTATTATCAGGCGCTTTACTACAAACTCGAGGAACTCAAACTCATTGAGAAAAGCAAAGACAGCACCAAAATGCCAGAGTTGATGAATGCCATCGCGTCGTTGTATGATGAGATCGGCGATTTGGATGCGGCGGTGAAATATGCACGCAAATCGGTCGCCCTCAGCAAATTCAGCACTGCACAACAGCAAGCCTTGCATTACAACATTCTGGGTTATCTGTACCTTCAGCAAAAGAAGTTCGACACAGCGTTGCCGCATTACCAGAACGGATTGCATCTGGCGCGTTCGCTCAAGGAGGATTCCGAGTCACAGTATGCTTTTGCGCTGTACGGCATCGGAAGGATCCATTTCAAAAACGGCCATGCTGCAATCGCTGAGGCCAGTTACCGCGAATCGTTGAAACTCAATTCGAAAGCAGAAACGGGTTGGACTGAGATTCTGTTGATGCTCAATTATGCCGCACTTGCAGAAGTGTTCGAATCGCGGAGACAAACGGATTCGGCCATTCACTATTACGAAAAATCGCTTGCCTTTTCAGCATCTCAAAATCAGAAACGCACCGAAACACTTCGCGAACTGGCCGATTTGTACCAAAGCCGCGATGTCGTAAAAGCCAACACAACGCTGCGAATGCTGGTCAGACTGAACGACAGCATTTACAACCGGCAAAAATTGAACAGCATTCAAAACCTGACTTTCAATGAAAAGTTACGCCAACAACAAATTGCCGAAAAAAACAAGCGTGAAGCTGAAGAACGCCGCCATCACTGCAATATGCGGGCATCGCTGTGATTATCACCATTTTTCTGGGATTGCTGATTGTATTGAGCCATAGTGTGACCATCGGTGAAAAATGGCTCAAGATCCTCGGCATCATCGGATTGCTTTTGTCGTTTGAATTTTTGAATCTGCTGTTGCACCCATACATCGCACACCTCACGCACCACTCGCCCATCGGCATGCTGCTCATCATGGTCGTGATTGCGGCATTGCTCGTGCCGTTACACCACAAAATCGAACATTGGGCGACGCATAAAATGATCGAAAAGAACAAGCAAGTCCGGCTCGCAGCGGCTAAAAAAATACTTGAAAAACTCGAAGAAGAAGAAACGGATCTTCCCGATTCTCTACCAAATCCCTGAGTCATCCTACTGAATATTTTGATTTTCAGAATATTTCTTTATGTTTGCCGCAACGACTATACTATGGAAAATTTAAGACCAAACGAACAACGCGGCAAAATCGCCCTTGCAGTGATCTGGATCATGCTTGCGGTAGAAGTGCTGACGGGAATTTCAAATTATTTCGAATACCGATTGTTATCCAGTTGGGCCGATGGCGAAACCGTCTCGATGGAAGCCGCCACGGCCAATGATTCGCGACAAATGCTCGTTGCCATCTTATTGGTCGCCGTGCGCATCGCCTCGATCGTTACTTTTATCATGTGGTTCAGGCGCGCTTACTACAACCTGCATTTGCGCGTGCGCAACCTCAACAATACCGAAGGCTGGGCTGCCGGTGCGTGGTTCGTCCCGATCGTCAATCTGTACATGCCGTACCAGATCATGAAGGAACTGTACATCGAAACATTTGCACTGATGGGCAACAAAAAAGGCGAATACCCCGAAAATTACACGACGGCCTACGTGGGCTGGTGGTGGTTCCTTTGGATTGCGACCGGAATATTCGGACGCATCGAATTTTTTGCGGCCATGAAGGCGGAAGACGTCGCTCAGAAAATAGATTCAACGCTGATGAGCCTGGCTTCGTGCGTGATGGCTATTCCGTTGTGCCTGATTACGGCCAAGGTGATCGTGGATTACATGGCGATGGAAAAAATGCGCCTGGTTCAGGAATCCAACGAAAATGAACCCGATGAAATTGACCCTGTCGGCGAAAGCCATTCCGATAAAAATCAGCAAGATGGACGCGAAATAGTTGCATCCGAGCCTTTGCTGTAAAAGGATAATTCCTATATTTGGCTATGGGAGCCGCCGATTACAACTTCAACATTTACAACAGCCTGATCCTGGCCGGAATTGTCCAGGGTTTGTTTTTTGGGGTCGTGTGCCTTTCTTCGCGAAAATACCGGTCGGCCGCAACGTTGTTCCTGTTGGCGCTGATTGTCGTGTTTACCTTCAACAACCTTCAATATTATTTGCAGGATTCAGGCATTATTTCTTCGCGGAAACTGTTCACGATCGTATTCGTCCCCTACCAACTCATCGCAGGGCCTTTGTTGTTCTTCTACGGACTTTGCCTGATGCACCCCAAAGACAAAATCCCCAAAAAAACACTGTGGCTATTGCTGCCTTTTGCCATCGGTTTGCTGTATACCACTTCGTATAAAATCCTGTATGCGGCCGGAATCATCGATTACGATTTATTCGGCTATTTCGATATCATCTTTACCTTTCTCGAGTTTTTCGCCATTTTCCTGAACATGGTTTTGGTCGTTTCGCTCTTGTTGCGCCTGCGCCGGATCGAAAACACCAGCGAAGCGTATTCGCCCGAATCGGTTTCGCCGCAACTGAGTTGGTTCAAGATCATCCTGTGGGTATTTTTTTTACTGTGTTTCCTTTGGATTTACAACGCGATCCTGTCATTCCTGTATGAGGTCGAAACCGCCTATTATTCGCTGTGGATCGCCATGTCGGCCATGATTTATTGGCTCGGGCACGTGGGCGTCTACAAATACGGCATCGAGGAAGAACGCAAAAGCATCCGCCATTATTCGATTGAGAACCGCGTGTATTATGCGCCGATCAAGCAAAAAAACGAGCACATCATGGCGATGGAAAAACTGCTCGTCGGCGAGAGGCATTTCCTCGATCCCACGCTCACGCTCGATAAACTGGCCGAACAGCTTTCGCTGAGCAAAAGCCATTTGTCGCGCGTGATCAATACCGAACTGGGCATGGGATTTCCCGATTACCTCAATGCATTGCGCGTGGAAGAAGCCAAATCGTACCTGGCCAATCCCGAATTTGCCAATTATACTTTGGTCGCGATCGGGCTCGAAGCCGGATTCAATTCGAAGACCACGTTCAATACGGTTTTCAAAAAAGTCACCACATTGACGCCGTCGGAATACCGAAACGAACACCTCCAGCCGCACACCTTCCAAAATCCCATCGCTTGAATTTCAACATCTTCAATAGCATCATCCTTGCGGGAATCATCCAGGGGCTTGTTTTTGGGGCCGTCGTGGCGTGTTCCAAAAAATACCGTTCGCCGTCGACATTGATCCTGGCGGCGTTTATCGTTTCGTTTTCGTTCGACAATTTTCAATATTTCCTCGAAGACATCAGTGCGATTTCCGAAGCGCAACTGATGACGCTTTATTTTATCCCGTTCCAGTTTTTTTCCGGCACGCTTTTCCTTTTGTACGGTTTGTATCTGCTCGAACCCGGACGCAAATTCAAACGGATATGGCTGTGGTTTTTTGCGCCGTTCGCACTGGCACTGATCATCAGTTCGGTGTTCAAGATCCTATACGCGGTCGATTATGACGAGGAATCGCTCGAAATTTTTTATGGTTACATGGAAGGCGGATTTGAGTTTGTTTCGATCGCATTCGACATGTCGGTTTTGGTTTACCTGTACGCCAAAATTCGCCGTTCGGAAAAACGCCAGACGTTGCCCAACGATTTCCATTCGGCCGACCGGTTCCGTTGGTTCAAGATCGTAATGCTGAGCCTGTTCGTGCTGAGTGTCGTCTGGCTTGCCGTGACGATCGAGGATTATTTCTATTACACCCAAAACTGGTACATCATTTACATCGGCATGGCCGTGACCGTTTATTGGATGGGACATGTGGGAATCTACAAATTCGGCATCGAACAGGAACGCAAGAAAATCCGGCATTATTCGATCGAAAACCGCATCAGGCCCGAACATGGAAAAGGCAAAAACGAGCACATCGCCGCTTTGGAACAATTGCTTGTAGCCGAAAAACGGTTCCTCGACCCGACGCTCACGCTCGATAAAATTGCCGAAGAACTCAAAATCAGCAAAAGCCACCTGTCGCGAACGATCAACGCCGAACTCGGCATGGGATTTCCCGATTACCTCAATTCGCTGCGCGTGGAAACGGCCAAATCGTACCTGACCAATCCAGAATTTGCCCATTATACTTTGGTCGCGATCGGACTCGAGGCAGGTTTCAATTCGAAAACGACTTTCAATGCGGCGTTCAAGAAACTGGCTTCGGTGACGCCTTCGGAATACCGTAAAAATCAGCAAATTGGTACAACTTCTTGACAAAACGCAATAATCCGCACGCGCGTTTTGGATGCCGATACTACTTTCGGGGACAGTTCTCCCCCACTCTTTTTCAAATACCTGCTTGCGAAATGACAGCAAATTGATCGCATCATTCGGCTGTATTCGGCATTCGCAAATCCGTTAAAAATGTACCCACCCGAGGGCAAAGCCCGAACTGAGCGTAGCTAAAAACTACCTCGGCTTGTCTGTTTACAGATGAGGCTGGATTTCATTGGCCCGTTTCCGCATGGCAAAATAGCAACATTAAACGACACTCTTATGAAACAAACCGCACACTTCCATCCGTGCATCCGCACACCTTGAATTGGAACCAACCCAGGACAACAAATTATTTATTCAACCCAATTTATTTTATTATGAAACAACTTTTATTCTTTTGCGCGCTGGTGCTTTCGGGGTTTTCCGTTTGGGCACAAACCAATACCTGGACGGGCGCGGTAAACCAAAACTGGAACAGCGCAGGCAACTGGAGCCTCGGGATTCCGACCGACGCGCACGACGTGGTGATTCCGACCGGAAGTACCGTAAACGTCAATATTGCTGCCCTGATCAATTCGATTGTCGTAGAAGGCACATCGACACTCAACATTTCTAATCCGATCGACTTTTTCGCTGCTTCCTCGTTCAGTTCGGGTACGACGGCCAATTGGAGCTCGGGTAGCTTAACCGGCAGCGGGACTTTGACCAACAATGGAACGATCAACCTCCTTACGGCCAACAACAAATCGATCACCAGCGGCAAAATCCTGAACAACGAAGGCACGATCAACATTGCCGGGACCGGAGATTTGTACATCACCGATGGCGTTGTCAACAACCAGCTTTCGGGCGTAATCGATATGCAGACCGATGCGGGAAACCTGAGCTACAGTTCGAGCGCCCCGCACATCCTGAACAATTTCGGATTGATCAAGAGAACGACCAGCACGGGTGCTGCAATCATCGAATGCGATTTGGTCAACAGCGGAACCCTATCCGTAGAAAGCGGTACGATGAACCTTTCCAATGCCAATATTGCACTCAACGGCGGAATTTACAATGTGTTTGCCGGATGCGTCCTGGGATGGAATTCGACGCTCACCGTTACCGGAACGCTGACCGGACTCAACAATGGCGAAATCGCATGGGCCGGAACCATAACCGTTCCGCCTGCATCGGCCACACAATGGAATTTCACCGGAACCGGGCACATCAACTGGAGTTCGGGAACACTCAACGGCGGCGGTACGGCAACCAACAACAGCGTCATTGATTTGTCGAGCGCCAACAACAAATCGATCAGCGGGGCGACGGTCTTCAACAACACGGGCACCATCAATATTATCGCCTCGGGAGATCTTTACCTCACCGATGCGATCGTCAACAACCAACCGGCCGGTGTCATCGACCTCAAAGCCGATTCGGGCTACCTGAGCTATTCGTCGAGCGGCTCGCACATACTCAACAATTACGGGCTGATCAAAAGGACGACGACAACGGGATTAGCAGTCATTGAATGCGAATTGCACAACGAAGGAACCGTCTGGGTGCAAAGCGGGACGCTCAATTTCAACAATGCCGCGATTGCGCTCACGGGCGGAACGTACAATGTCAATGCCGGTACTTTCCTGACCTGGAACAGTACCGTAAGCCTGAGCGGAACGTTAACCGGCACCGTTCCGGGCGAAATCGTCTGGTATGACACCGTGCAGGTCGCGGCGGCACAAACGGCGACTTTGGCGTTTACAGGTTCGGGGAACATCAATTGGTCTTCGGGGTCTATTCTCGGTGGTGGAACGCTGAACCATCAATTTAGGATGCGGCTTACGACAGCCAACAACAAATCGGTCAACGGCGGCACGACTTTCAACAACTCGGCGTTGATCTACAATCAATCTTCAGGCGATCTGTACCTCACAGACGGCATCTTCAACAACCTCGCCGGCGGAACCATCGATTTGCGTGCCGACAACGGAAACCTGAGTTATTCTTCGTCGGCGTCGCACGTACTCAACAATTTCGGTCTGATCAAAAAGACTACGTCTGCAGGTGAGGTTTATATCGAGAGCGACCTCAACAACACCGGGACGATTTCGGTCGAAAGCGGTACGTTGATTTTGGGCGACAATGAAATCCAACTCAACGGCGGAACCTACAATGTAGCGGCAGGAACGATTTTCCAATGGCAAAATGTGGTGACGTGTTCCGGAACGCTCAACGGCGTGGTGGACGGTCAAGTGCTTTGGACGGGCACGGCAACGGTTCCTGTTGCGGCGACGATTAATTTCACAGGATCGGGCGCAATCCAATGGAACAGCGGAGCCCTCAACGGCGGCGGTGCACTGACGAATAATTTTGTGTTGGATCTGGACACGGCCAACAACAAATCGGTCAGCGGCCTGACAACGTTCAATAATGCAGGAACCGTAGCATTTGTTGGAACCGGCGACCTGTACATCACCGACGGGATTGTCAACAACCAGCCAAACGGCGTAATCGATCTGCGGCTCAATGCGGCTTACTTGAGCTATTCTACCAGCGGATCGCACACACTCAACAATTTCGGACTGATCAAAAAAACCGGCGAAACCGGCGTGACGAACATCGAATGCCTGGTCAACAATTCGGGAACCGTCGACGCGCAAGTGGGAACGATCAACCTCACCGGCGATCATCTTTTCACGAACAATGCCGATGGAGTCCTTGCCGGAACGGGCACGATCGATCTTCCGCCATTGGCCAACTTCACCAACAACGGAACTTTATCGCCCGGCGGCTCTCCAGGAACGCTAACGGTTATCGGTCCGTTCGAATCGGAAACGGGCGCAAAAATCGCAGTCGAACTCAACGGCCTGACGCCGGTAACGCAACACGACGTGCTGGCCATCACGGGCAATGCGGCGGTGAACGGTTCTGTCGATGTGGTATTGGGTTTTGCCGCTGCGCTGAACGACAGTTTTACGGTCGCGACGACGACGGGAACGATTTCGGTTTGCGGATTGGCTGCGACGACTTCGGCGATCCGGAACGATTTGGAATACACGTTCAGCGTGGGATGCGTCGACGACAACAAAGTGGTTTTGACCGTTATCCAAATTGTAGCCGTGCCTCCGATCGCTTCGGCACAAACGTTCTGTGTGGGCGCAACCGTAGCCGACCTCGAAGCGACCGGGACTGGCATTCAATGGTATGCGGCAGCCATCGGCGGATCGGCATTGGCTCCAGCCACTTTACTGGCAACAGGAACGTATTATGCCACGCAAACCGTAGACGGATTTGAAAGCGACCGTGTAGCCGTTTCAATCACGATCAACACCACGCCACAACCGACGGCTGCTGCACAGGTTTTCACCGAAGTCGCGACTGTGGCCGATCTGGTCGCGACTGGGACTTTGATCCAATGGTATGCAAACGAGGTGGGCGGAACCGCGCTAGGCAATACGGTTGTCGTTGAAACGGGAACGTATTATGTGTCGCAAACGCTCAATAGTTGCGAAAGTACGCGCCTTGCGGTTTCGGTGACGGTCGATCTCGAAAATTTCCTTTTCTATGTGGATGCCGACGGCGACGGATTCGGGACCGGAAATCTGGTGGAAGTCGAAGAAGGCCCGGCGCCACCTGCGGGCTATTCGACGAACAACACCGATTGTGACGATGCCGATGAAAATGTATGGCAATCGGCGGGTTTATTTATGGACAACGATGGCGATGGTTATGACGTTGGAACGCAAACCGTTTGTTACGGCGCGGCCATTCCTAACGGATATTCGGAAACCACGACTGGAACTGATTGCGACGACAACGACAATACTGCATTCCAAAGCAATGAACTGTTTGTCGATGCGGACGGCGACGGTTATGACGTTGGAACAGCAACCGTTTGTTACGGCGCAGCCATTCCAACGGGATATTCGGAAACCACGACTGGAACCGATTGCGACGACAACGACAATACTGCATTCCAAAGCAATGAACTGTTTGTCGATGCGGACGGCGACGGATACGACGTTGGAACAGCAACCGTTTGTTACGGCGCGGCCATTCCAACGGGATATTCGGAAACCACGACTGGAACCGATTGCGACGACAGCAATTCCGCAGTGAATCCAGGCGCAACCGAAATCGCCGGCAACAACACCGACGACAATTGCAACGGCGCTACCGATGAAGGCGGCAACATCACGACTACTTTGACTGCGGCTTCTTGCGGCGCAACTTTGGCCAGCCTCAATTCACTCGTTGGAATTATCAGTCTTCAGGGCGCGACGGCTTACCGCATCCGGGCAACGAATGTCGCCACTTCGGCCCAGCAAACCATCGTTCGCAGTTTGCCGTATTTCAGCATGCCGATGTTTGCCGGTTATGATTATGCCGCCACGTATGCGATCGATATCGAAGTACAAATGGGCGGCGTTTTCGTAGGCTATTACGGTCCTGCTTGCAACATTTCGACTCCGGCCATACTCGTTCCGGGCGGCGCGGCGCAGGTTACGCCAAGTCAGTGTGGCATTACGCTGGCCAACGTCAATACGCTGATTGCCACCACGAGTCTAGCAGGCGTTACCGGATACCGTTTCCGTGTGACTAACCTGACCGACAATACCGCGCCCAACCAGGTGCAAACGATCGACCGGACCTTGCATTGGTTCTCACTGCCGATGCTCGCCACGTTCACGTACGGCACGACTTACCGGGTGGAAGTTGCGATGAAAACCAACGGCAATTACACCGCTTTCGGAAATCCGTGTACGGTGACCACGCCAGCGGTTCCGGCACTTGCGCAATGCGGCGGAACGATTGCCACGGCCAACACCCTAGTGGCAACGACCAGTTTACCCAATGCAACACAATACCGTTTCGAACTGACCAATACGGCCACTTCGCAGCCCACGACGGTACAAACGCCTTTGAACCGTTTTACGTTCGGCCAGTTTGCGGGTTATGCGCCGGGACAAACCTATCAGGTGCGCGTGGCGGTGATGACATCGGGTGTGTGGTCGCTTTTGGGCGGCGTCTGCACGATTACGGCACCGGGTGTTCTTGTCGCAAAATCGGTTGCGGCGCATGCGGATGCCAAAGTTTGGCCGAATCCGTTCACGCAAGATTTCACGGTTGCCGTCGATTCGGGCACAGTCAAAAAAATCCTTGTGTATGATATGCTCGGCCGATTGGTGGAACAGCAGCAAATCGAAGGCAGTGCCGAAAGTTTCAAACTGGGCGGCCAATATCCTTCGGGTGTTTACAACCTTATCGTTACGGATGAAAGTGCTACGCAAACCATTCGCATCATCAAAAGGTAATTTGTTGTTACTATTTTTGAGTTAAAGTCCTGCTTCGGCGGGACTTTTCTTTTGGGGATTTCGTATTTTAGGGGAAGATTTGAAGTGTCAGAATTGCCCCGTGCTTTGTCGCTTTCACACCATCACAATGCTATTTTGTCGGCTTACATTTGGTGAACAACACCAACACATTCAACAACTTAAAACTAAAAATAATGAGCAATCAAAAAATCGCACCTTTTCTATGGTTCGAAAATGAGGCGGAGGAAGCCGTTAATTTTTACCTATCGCTTTTCCAGGATGCCAAAATACTGAGCACGACGCGTTACGGCAAAGAAGGCCCGGGCCCCGACGACGCAGTCATGGTGATGAGCTTTGAACTGTTCGGGCAGGAATTCGTTGCGCTCAACGGCAATACCCAAAACAAATTCAACGAATCGGTTTCGTTTTATGTGAAATGCCACACGCAGGAAGAAATCGACCAATATTGGGACGGAATACTCAATGCCGGCGGACAGACATTGGCGTGCGGCTGGATCAAAGACAAATTCGGCGTTTCGTGGCAAATCACACCGCCGATGCTGACCAAAATGATCGCCGATCCCGACAAGGAAAAAGCCGGGCGCGTCATGCAGGCGATGATGAAAATGATCAAGATCGACATCCAGAAAATCCAGGACGCTTACGACGGAAAATAATTTTCAACCTAATCCCCGTTCATTCGGGATTTTCTTTTTAAAAATTTAACCGATTCAAAATGAAAATCCCGTATCTGAAATAATATTTATTCCTGACCGATAATAGCAGTTAAAAAGTAATATATTCGCTTCACAAACCAATGATTATGAAACGAATATTACTTTTCTTGCTGCTTTTTGTTCTTGCTTTCGGACGGGCGCAACAATTGCAATCGGTGACGTACCAAAATTGGGAAACGGCACATTGGCAAGACTGGATGAAGCAGGAATTCACGTATGACACCAATGGCGGTGTCGCGATTTATGCGTATCAGGTTTGGGATGAAACCACATTGTCTTGGAAAAACAGCTCGCAGACATTGGTAACCAATGATACCTCAGGGCGGCCGTTGCAATACGTCAACCAAAGCTGGGATGCCGAGACCAATTCGTGGACCAACGGTTCGCGGTCGACTTACACGTATTCGGCTTTCGGGAATGCGCAGGACCTGGTCCTCGATTTGTGGGAAGACGACCATTGGAACCCGTTTTCCAGAACCGATTATTATTACGACACGCTTCAATTCCTCAATATTGAATCACAGCAAACGTGGGATGCCGATACGGCAGACTGGGTCCTGTCTTCATCCATTTTGTACGCCAACGACAACAATGGCAATGTGTTGGAATATGCCACCGGGCAATGGGTGGGCGACGCATTGGTATTGACGCATCGGGTGACGCAAACCTTCAGCGCGACCAACAAAATCCTCACTGCAATCACTGACACACGTACGAACGGCGGCCAATGGCTCAATTATTCGAAAAGCGCCTATGCGTATGATGCGAACGATTACCTGATTTTTGGATTGTTCCAGAACTGGCAGGCCGAATCGGGTTCGTGGATCGACAATTACCACCACAACTACACCAACAATCCCAACGGTACGATTGCCGAATTTACAAGCCAGCAATGGAACAATCCGGCGTGGGTCAATTTCCAGCGCGCGATTTATGATTACGGCATTTTGGGCGTCAGTGAAAATGAAAAGGCTTCGTTCACCGTTTATCCCAATCCGACTGCCGATTTCGTGCAAGTCAATGTTCGCGAAAACGGCAGTGCGCAAGTTTCCGTCATCGGTTCGAATGGGAAAATCTTGAAACAACAAACGCTGTCCGAAAAGCATGCGATGATCGATCTCCAAGGTTTGTCTTGTGGAATTTACCTGCTGTTGTTCCATCAAAACGGCACAATCCAAACCCAAAAAATCATCAAGAATTAACCGGTTTAAATTTGGCTCTAATCAAATAATCCCTAACCCATGAAGAAATTTTTACTTTACACCTTGTTGCTCATCGCAGGTCTTATGTACGGGCAAACTTACGAATGGTCAAAGACGTTCACCGGCGGCACCGGAAATATTGTCTACGCAATCGCGACCGACAATGCCAATAACGTTTACGCCGCAGGCAGATTCAACGGAAGCGTCGATTTTGATCCTACATCGCCCAGCGGCAATGCAACAGCAGCTGGCGGCGGCGATCTTTTTGTCGTCAAATATGCCAGCAACGGTGCCTATTTGTGGTCGTTCCAGGTGAGCAATACCTGGAGCGAGGAAGCCAAATCGATCGCGGTCGATGACGAGGGCAGCGTGTACATCAGCGGCGGTTTTCAAACGACGACCGATTTTGATCCGGGTCCGGATACGGCCAACCTGATTTCGGCTTCGTCCGGCACCAGGGGTTTCATCGCCAAGTACGACACCAATGGCAATTACCTTTGGGCAAAAGCGTTGACGAGTATTTCTGAGGCGCGTCTTTTCATCGTTGTCACGCCACAGCACGAGATCTATTGCACCGGGACTTTTGGAGGAACCGGCGATTTCGATCCGGGAGCCGGAACCTACAACCTCAACGGAAGCAACGGCAATACGTTCCTCGGTAAATACGATGCCAACGGCGATTTCGTATGGGTCAAACAACTGGGCAGCAACAACGGGCTGGAAGGCAATTCGATCGCGCGCGATGCATCGGGCAACCTGGTCGTGTTTGGCAATTTCGTAAACAGTTCCGATTTTGATCCTTCGGCCGCGACCGCATTGCTGACCTCGAACGGATCGTACGACACCTTTCTTGCGAAATACGACGGCGACGGCAATTATCTGTGGGCCAAAAACATCGGTGGCGCCGATGCGGATATTTCAAGGAAATGCCTGTTTGACAACGCGTCCAATATTTACATTACCGGGTATTTTCAGGGAAGCACCGATTTTGATCCGGGATCGGGAACAGCCGTATTGACGGCAAATGCTGTGATCGACATTTATTTGGGAAAATACGATGCCAGTGGAAATTACCTGTGGGCGATCGGGATGGGCGCCAACGACGACGACGTGGGCTACGGACTTGCCACAGACAATGCCAGCAATGTCTATCTCTCGGGAACCTATCAATATGATGTTGATTTCGATCCGGGCACAGGCATTTCCCTATTGGAAGGCGGCAACAACAGCAATACATTCCTGGCCAAATACGACAGCAGCGGCAATTACAAATGGGCCTACGACATCAGCTGCACCAACAACAGTGCGGGTTACGGGCTCGAGATTGACGATAGCGGAAGCATTGTAATGGGCGGTTATTATTCCTCATCGGCCGATTTCGACTTTGGCAACGCGACAGCGAATGCGTCGAGCGCGGGTGGCTTTTTGGCGAAATATTCGTCGGCGCTTTTAGGGGTAACCCAAAACGACTGGGCATCTTTTGCATTTTATCCCAATCCGACGCATGACTATGTTGAGCTTTCGCTAGCGGAAAATACGCCGGCAAAAATCTCCATTACCGGTGTTGATGGGAAAATGGTCAAAAGCCAAGCGCTATCGGGCCAAAATTCACGGATCGATCTTCGCCAATTGCAGGCTGGGATTTATTTGTTGAATTTGGAACAGCAAGGCAAAACACAGACAAAAAAGTTCATCAAGAAATAATTCGTGCCATCCTAAAAAACTACATTAGCGTAAACCCAAAACAAATATTATGAAGAATTTATTTTTTACTTTACTTTTTACAATTATCGGCACGGCAGCATTTGCACAAGAAATTGACATCAAAGACGATGTCGTGACCATCGATGGCAAACCATGCCTCAAGATTGGCGGCGGCGCCAACAACGTTTCGATTATGGATATGGAAGGCAATGAAATCATCTTCCTCAAATTCATCCATGGAAGCAAGTATGGAAAAGTGTACAACAAGATCACGTTCCTCGACCAGAAAATTTCGTTTACCTCGCAGTCTTACATCTACACCAAAAAACTGCTGATCAAGAAACTCGTTCAGGACAAGACCTTGTCTGACTGCAAACTCGACCCCGCCAAAGTCGAAAAGTTCGCCCTGAAAATGGACGAAAACATCGAAAAAGATTGAAACTTCCTCCCGCTCCGGCGGGATTTTTATTTAATAACTATTCAAAACTTTCCTTGCCAAAACCTCAAATAAAAATTACTTTTGCGGCAGTTTAACTTTTACCCATAAAATGACACGAGCGCAGCGACTGCATTTGACCTTTAAAAAACAATAAACAACAACAAATGACGCGTAACACACAACAATTAAACAGTTTAGCCATCCAGGTGCGCCGTGACATCCTGCGCATGGTTCATGCCGTCAACTCGGGACATCCGGGCGGTTCTTTGGGCTGCACCGAATTTTTCGTCGCCTTATACCAAAACCTGATGGACCGCAAAGAAACATTCGACATGGACGGCATCGGCGAGGACATTTTCTTCCTTTCCAACGGACACATCTCTCCGGTCTTTTACAGCGTATTGGCGCGCAGCGGTTATTTTCCGGTTTCGGAACTGGCTACTTTCCGCCACATCAATTCGCGTTTGCAAGGCCATCCGACGACGCATGAAGGCTTGCCGGGCGTAAGGATCGCTTCGGGTTCGCTCGGGCAAGGAATGTCGGTTGCCATCGGTGCCGCACAGGCGAAAAAACTCAACAATTGCAACCACCTCGTCTACTCTTTGCACGGCGACGGTGAATTGCAGGAAGGACAGAATTGGGAAGCGATCATGTATGCGTCGGCCAAGAAAGTCGACAATTTGATTGCGACGATCGACCTCAACGGAAAACAGATCGACGGTTCGACCGACGAAGTGTTGCCGATGGGCAGCATCAAAGCCAAATTCGAAGCGTTCGACTGGGACGTTCTCGAAATAGAGAAAGGAAACGACATCGAAGCGATCATCGCCGGAATGCTGGAGGCCAAATCACGCACCGGGAAAGGAAAACCCGTTTGCGTTTTGCTGCACACCGAAATGGGCAACGGCGTCGATTATATGATGTACAGCCACGCATGGCACGGAAAAGCACCAAACGATGCACAGCTCGAAACAGCCTTGTTGCAGAATTACACCGAAGGTGAATCTGACTACTAATACTGAAACACAACATGAAAAAATACGAAAATACAGGAAGTAAAGATACGCGTTCGGGCTTTGGCGCCGGGCTCACCGAACTCGGACAAAAGAATGAAAATGTCGTGGCATTGTGTGCCGACCTGATCGGGTCGCTCAAGATGGACGACTTCAAGAAAAACCATCCCGAGCGGTTTTTCCAGATTGGGATTGCCGAAGCCAACATGATCGGGATCGCAGCCGGCTTGACCATCGGTGGAAAAATTCCTTTTACGGGAACGTTCGCCAACTTTTCGACGGGAAGGGTTTACGACCAGATCCGCCAGTCGGTGGCTTATTCGGACAAGAATGTCAAGATTTGTGCCTCGCACGCGGGCCTCACATTGGGCGAAGATGGCGCGACACACCAGATTTTAGAAGACATCGGACTCATGAAAATGCTGCCGGGAATGACCGTCATCAACACCTGCGATTACAACCAGACGAAAGCCGCAACATTGGCCATTGCCGATCACCACGGCCCGGTTTATCTGCGTTTCGGACGCCCGGTGGTGCCGAATTTCATGCCGGCCGACCAAAAGTTTGAAATCGGGAAAGCGATTGTGCTCAACGAAGGTTCGGACGTGACGATCGTAGCGACCGGACATTTGGTCTGGGAAGCGTTGCAGGCCGCCGAAGCATTGGAAGCCAAAGGTATTTCTGCGGAAGTCATCAACATCCACACGATCAAGCCGCTTGATGAGGAAGCGATCTTGAAATCATTGGCCAAGACCAAATGCATCGTGACTGCCGAAGAACATAATGTCCTGGGCGGATTGGGCGAAAGCATTTCGAGGACTTTGACCGCTAACCGTCCGGCACCGCAGGAATTCGTTGCCGTTCACGACAGTTTCGGCGAAAGCGGCACACCGGAACAACTGATGGAGAAATACAAACTCAACAGCGCCGCGATTATCGAGGCGGCTGAAAAAGTAATGAAGCGCAAATAACCTGCGGAAGCCTATCAAACAAAAAATCCCGTTTCGATTGAAACGGGATTTTTTTATGTCTTGAATTTTTTATTCGTTTTCTTTCGTGCAGCTGAAATCGAGATACCTCTTGACACGATCGGGATTGGAAGTGTTTCCGCTGCAATCCGGGACGAGGTCGAACGGATACAATTCGCCCGAGGCATCCTTGATTTCGTTGCGCGTCAAATGTCCGTCGCCGTCATCGTCATTGTCGAGGAAATTGACGATGCCATCGCCATCGGTATCATCATCGGTGAAAATGCCATTGTGGTTCAGGTCTTCGTCATTCGACAAGATCCCGTCGGCATCCTGATCGTCGCGCTTCACGTCATACAATTTGAATTTGAACATCAGCTGCGCATAAGCAGGCAGGGTTGCAGTCGCATTGTTGTAATAGGCCAGACCCGACGGCACGAACATTACACCGGCGCCAAAGTTTTCATAAACGGCAGGATTGCCCACGCCATTGTCGATCAGCGTTCCTTCCTTGAACAATGGAAAAATCTCCGACCACGCAAAAATGGTACTGTGCAGCGGATAATAGACCGATGGGAGCTGGTCGTACTGAAAACGCGTCGGCTCATCGCCCATCCGCAAATAACCGCCATCAAAAGACGTGAACACACGGTCTACGCGCGACGGGCTTTCGCCCACACCTTCGCGCTGCTTGATGTAGTAAATGCGGTACGTCATGGTGTGCCTTTCAACATCGATAAAATGCAGCAACGGGCTGTCCCAGATGGCCTGTTGTGCTCCGCCTGCAGGGATTTTGGTCAGTTTTATATCCTGGTCATCGATCCCGCCCGGATTGTCGATGATTTCTTCGATGTAATGCGTCTTGAGATATTGCTCGATCACCGACATGTCGTATTCGTATTGCACGCCATAATCGTGTAACAATTCGTAATCGGAATCGCCGCTCGATTTGTCGCACGAAAATAAAACCGACAGTGCGGCCAACGCAATAAAATAAAACTTAAATTTGCTCATTATAGCTGATTTTTTAGGTGCGCAAGATACAATATTGATTTATTTTTGTAAACTATTTAACGCCGAATTTAGAAAAAATATGAGAGTGGATAAGTACCTCTGGTGTGTCAGGTATTACAAGACCCGGAACATGGTTACCGAGGCCTGCAAAAAGAACCACATTACGGTAAACGGACAGGTTGCGAAGCCATCGAAGGAAGTTTTTCCGAGTGATACGGTGACGTTTCGCAAAGACCAGATTACACAGATCATTACCGTTTTGGACATCCCGCCCAACCGCGTTGGCGCCAAGCTCGTCGACATCTACCGCAAAGACGAAACGCCGCCCGAGACTTTCGCGCATCTCGAAATGCTCAAGCTTTCCAAGGAACATTACCGCAAAACCGGCGACGGCCGACCGACGAAAAAAGACCGCCGCGACCTCGAAGATTACGGGATCGACAACGAAAGCGGTTCGGACGAGCAATAAATAATGAGAATAAAAAATAAGGAATAAATAAGAAACAACCAATGAGCCAAAACATCATACTGACGCACCAGGAAATCGAACACAAAATCAAGCGCATCGCTTACCAGATCTATGAGACTTTTGTAGACGACAAGGTGATTGTGATTGCCGGGATTTCGAGCAACGGGTACCTGCTGGCGCAGAAAATCGCAGCGACACTGGGACAGATTTCCGACCTCAACGTGTCGCTGTGTGAAGTGAAAATCAACAAGCTCGATCCCAATTCGGTCATCAGCACTTCGCTGGCGCCATCGGATTATGAGAACAAAGGATTGGTTTTGGTGGATGACGTCCTGAATTCGGGCACCACGCTGATTTATGGCGTAAGGCATTTCCTCGATGTGCCGCTCAAGAAATTCAAGACGGCGGTTCTGGTCGACAGGAACCATAAGAAATACCCCGTCAAAGCCGACTTCAAAGGGATTTCACTCAGCACTTCGCTTCAGGAACACGTCCAGGTGGTGTTTGACAAAAAGGGAGATTACGCTTATTTAAACTAGGTGATTCTTGATTTCGTCGGCGACCGAATCGGATGATTTGCCATCGGTATCGATAACGACCGAAGCCTTGTTGTAGTAATAACTGCGTTCGAACAGGCTTTTGGCGATGAATTCCTTCATTTCTTCCTGTTGCATATCGGCGATCAAAGGCCGGTGCTGCTTTTCGGGCCAAAGCCTTTTAGATAATTCATCGATGGACGTTTTGAGGTAGAAAGAGATGGTGTTTTCGGCTTGAAGGAATTCGTGGTTGTTCGCATAGCAAGGGGTTCCGCCGCCGAGGCTCAGGATGAAACTTTCCTGGTTTTGCATCAATTGCGAGAATTGTTCGTGTTCGAGTTTGCGGAATTTGATTTCGCCTTGCTTCTGGAAAATTTCGCTGACCGACATTTGTTGGTTTTTTTCAATCAAAGTGTCTAGGTCGAGCCAGTTGCAGTTTATTTTCCCTGATAAAACGGCCGCCGTTTCCGACTTGCCCGAACCCATATAACCCAGCAGAATTATTTTCTTCATACAATAAGACCTTATATACTAAGGCGTTAACGGTGAATATTAAAAAAAGGCAAATTTAAAGTAAAATTGGTTTGAAAAATAAATAATAACCTCTTATATTTGCACCCGCATTGAAGGAATGACAATTTGACTTGGTAGCTCAGTTGGTAGAGCATATCACTTTTAATGATAGGGTCCTGGGTTCGAGCCCCAGCCAGGTCACAAATTTCCAGATTATTTCTTCAACGCACGACTTGGTAGCTCAGTTGGTAGAGCATATCACTTTTAATGATAGGGTCCTGGGTTCGAGCCCCAGCCAGGTCACAAATCCAAGTTCAGGCTTGGTTTTTTTTATCGGCGACGTGGAGAAACTGGTAGACTTGCCATCTTGAGGGGGTGGTGCCGCAAGGCGTGTGGGTTCGAATCCCATCGTCGTCACGAATGGATAAAAGTAAAGCCCGAAAATATGAAGCTCGCTTCGATATTTTCGGGCTATTTTTATTCTCAGCCCGGAGGGCTGGGGATGTGCGCAGCAAATCCCATCGTCGTCACATTTGCTTCGCCTGTTCGCTAACGCTCGGGTGATATTAAGAGGAGGACAGCCAGTGGCTGTCAGGTATTCCTTTAGAAACAGTGGGCTTTTGTCCGCTTTTTTATTTCTTATAATTTCTCATTGTAAGATTCTTAGACAATTTAGCTTTACTTTTTTTTAACCGGAGGGCTGTGGGATGTGCGAAGCAAATCCCATTCGTCAAATACCCATACCGACCAACCCAATTGTGCGCTAACAAGCCCTACTACCACCCTTTCATCCCAATAGTCATACATTATTAATATTATTACAATACACTTAGCCATACTTTTGTTTAAGTCTTCTTTTGAAAAAACCAAACCAAACGACTATTTACTACTACCATTGTATGCCCTTGCATACTGTTGACCAACAGTAACCCAGAAGTAACTACGAAGTATCCTGCAAGCATCCCTATGCCCCACATGGTATAGATATGGTATGCACATGGTATGTGCATGGTATGACTGCAAGCAGTACAATAATTTATTTGGAGAAAAGCGGCAGAAATTATAAATTAGCCGTAGGATTAGCTATTTGCCTATGGTAAATGTAGCTTTTCCTGATCAGATATACAAGCCAAATATTTAATTTATATGCCTATGACCACACACAGGGGACCATTCCGGTTCGACGGGCCGTTAGGAAAACGGGGACGTCAAGACCAACCTACCAAACCACAGATCACGGCAGAACCGCGGCCGTTCTTTTACGGATTCCCAGCTCCCCCACTCGCACCATAAATTTGCCCAGTCGCATAACTCGCATCGCTGGCCGCCAACTGCACATAAATGGAAGCCAGCTCTACCGGCTGTCCCGGCCGCCCCATTGGCGTCTGGCCGCCGAATGTTTTCAGTTTTTCCATCGTTGCGCCGCCGCTTACCTGCAACGGGGTCCAGATTGGTCCCGGCGCCACGCCGTTGACACGGATGCCTTTTGGTGCGAGCTGCTTGGCGAGTGACTTGATGTAATTGGTGGTTGCCGCCTTGGTCTGTGCGTAATCGTATAGTTCTGCAGATGGGCTGTAAGACTGCTCGGAGCTTGTGCCGATGATTACCGAACCCGGTTTTAGGTGCGGCAGGGCAGCCTTGATCGTCCAGAACGGTGCGTAGATGTTGGTTTTCATGGTGGCGTCAAAATCCTCGGTCGTGATGTCGAGAATGGATTCATGTGTTTGCTGGCGTGCGGCATTATTGACAAGGATGTCAAGACCGCCCAGTTGCCTGACCGCCTGTTCTACCAATGATTTGCAAAAATCCTCGCTGCGCAGGTCGCCCGGGATGGCGATGGCCTTGCGCCCTTCGGCCTGGATGAGCTGTATGACCTCGCGTGCGTCGTCTTCTTCGGTGGGGTAATAGTTGATGGCGACATCGGCCCCTTCGCGTGCATAGGCGATTGCCGCTGCCCGGCCCATGCCGGAATCGCCGCCCGTGATGAGGGCCTTGCGGCCTTTGAGCCGGCCTGTGCCTATGTAGCTTCTTTCGCCGTGGTCTGGCCGCGGGTCCATTTTACTGGCCAGCCCGGGCCATGGCTGTTTTTGTTCCTTGAACGGCGGGCGCGGGTATTTTGTGGTGGGGTCTTCGGGGAGCTTGGTTGCACCGTTTTCAACCGGTTGTGCCGCGCTAGCGGGACTGATTGCCGCGGTTGCGATGATCGCGCCGATGCCTGTGAGGGCTTCGCGGCGGCTGATGGCGTTCTTTTTTTCCATGACTGTACAATTTTGTTGCTTAAATTTAAGGGTAGTGGAGGTGGTTCTGTTTTAAGATTTGGGGATAATTTTATACGGTTTTGGGTTCCGGGGGGCAAGACGGATAAACGCCGCCCTATAAATAATAACCCATCGCCACGGAATAATAATCGGTGTCCTTTTTATCTGCCGCTGTCTTCTATATTTGATCCGACTATAAAAGATTACCTCGAATCAAATACCATCATTATGAAAAAACTATTACTTTCCGGCGTTTTCGCATTGCTTGCCTTCGCGGCAGACGCACAAATTGTAAACATTCCCGACCCTGTTTTCAAAAACTTCCTTGTGAACCATTCGTACAATACGAACCCGACGGGTATCGGGACCACTGTATATTTGGATGGCAACCATGATGGTCAAATACAATACAGTGAAGCGGCGGGCTATACTTCGAATATATTTAACCATGGGTTCCAAATGATGAACCTTAATATCACCAGTCTTGTCGGTATTGAGGCCTTTGACAGCATCGAATACCTCAATGTTGACGGCAACCCGCTGACGGGGATCGACATCAGCGGGTGCCAGTCGCTGAAGACCCTGATCTGCAATAATAATTTATTTGGCGTGCTGAACCTCAACAGCGCCTCCCTGGAAGTGCTGGACTGCAATAATTCCAACACCCTGACCTCTTTGGATCTGGGCGGCTGCCCTGCGCTGAAAAAGGCCACGATACAAACCCAGACCCACCTTGCCCATATCGACCTTGTGGGCTGTACGAACCTGGAAGAACTGCGCGTGAACCAAAACCCGGCGCTTACCGATCTGGTAATGGGCAACCACTATGCGCTCAGGCTTTTCCAGGGCTACAATAACCATTTGGCGGCTATCGATGTGAGCCTGTGTCCCGTGCTCCAATATTTGTTTTGCAGCGGAAACCCATTGACCTCACTGAACCTTGCCAACGGCAACCCACAGAGTTTTATACAGATCATTGCAAGCGGGTTTCCCGGCTTGACGTGCATTAAGGTGGACAATGTAGCGGTTTCGGAATTTTTATGGGATGGCGGCTATCCTTATGAGTTTGATGCATGGGCGAATTTCAGCTTGGATTGTACGCCCGCCGGGCCTTGCGTTGTTGGCGTGCCGGATGCCCACTTTAAAGCGTGGCTGGTTGGAAACGCTGCGATCAATACCAACGGAAACAGTGAGATCGAATGTACGGAAGCGGAAGCCTATACCGGAGGCATTACTGTGGACAACGCCGACATTTCCGATATGACGGGGATTGAGGCCTTTGTGCATATTACCGCGCTTTCGTGCAATGATAACAACGATGCGGGTTTTATGTCGTTAAATGTGAGCGGGCTTACATCGCTGGCCACCGTGAGCTGTACGGGGAATGATCACCTCAGCGACTTTAATGTACACGGCTGTACGGCCCTGACCAGTTTTGACGTGGACACAGGCACCAACGGCGGCAGTGCGCTTGCGGTTGATGCAGGCGGCTGTACTTCGCTGACCAGTTTCGAGGCACTCTCCTGGGAAAGCCTTTCGCTCGACCTGAATGGCTGCACGGCCTTGACAAGCCTTGACCTGGACAACGACCATCTTGATTTTTTGGATGTCAGGAATTGCAGTTCGCTGGGCAGCCTGGTTTGCAGCAACAACGCGCTCACGGCGCTGGCCCTGAACGGCTGTACGGCGCTGACTGCCTTGAATTGCAGCAATAATAATATTGTTTCGCTTGGGTTGAGTCCTGCCCTGCCCTTGGCGAACCTGGATTGCAGCCGTAACGACCTTGCCACGCTGAATGTGTTGGACAACCCCAATCTTTCGGTATTGAATTGTTCCTACAACCAGCTGCCTTATTTGTTTGTGAGCAATAATACAGGCCTGACGCAATTGAATTGCAGCAACAACCACCTGTCTTACCTGGATCTGAACAACAATCCCGGCCTGACGCATCTTGATTGCAGCCATAATAACCTGAGTTCCCAAAACGTGAATGCCAACACGGCGTTGCTGTCTTTTAACTGCAGCCATAATCATTTAAGTTCGCAGAACATTGGTTCCAATACTTCGCTGAACTCTTTGTACTGCGACCACAACAACCTGACGGGTATCGATATGAGCCATAATCCCGCATTAAAAATCCTGACCTGTTCGAACAATGACTTGACCTCGCTGGACCTGGGCCATGCGCCGGAATTGTGGCAGCTTGATTGCAGCAGCAATGCGCTGACCGGACTTGATGTGTCGGCGAATCCGCTTTTGTTCCAATTCACCTGTACCAACAACCTTTTTACCGCTCTGGACGTCAGCGAAACGCGTTGCAGGATGTTGAATTGCGGCAGTAACCCGCAACTCGGATCGCTTAATTTTGCCAATGGTTTCAATACTACGGCGATCATGCTCCTGGCGGCGAACAATCCGGCGTTGGACTGTATCCAGGTGGATGATGCGGCCTACAGTACTTCGCACTGGACAGGTGAGTTTTTTATGTTTGACGCAGGTGTTGGGTTTAGTGCGGATTGTGCCTTGGGAACGGATGCAACCGCCCCCCGTGCCGCGTTTGTGGTGTATCCCAACCCGACGAGGGACGTGGTGCATTTTTCGAGGGAAGTTAATGTGAAGTTGTATAATTTGACGGGGCAGGTAATTGCCGATCAGCAACACATCAATTCCCTTGATTTGTCTGGGCAGGCGCAAGGTGTGTACTTCTTGACGGGAATTGACGACGGCGGACAAGTGACCGACAGGGTTAAAATTGTTAAGGAATAATATCCGTTAGGGTTTATTGGAAGGGCTGGGGTTTTAGGACTTCAGCTCTTTTTTGTGGTAACGGGGTTGTATCAAACGTAAATTATTTTCCTTTTTCATGACAACAAAGGAAGCAAAAAGTCTAGCCCGGGATTGTTGGGCGACGTTTGCTATCAGGAAGGTTTTTTATTTTATTCTTTTCTTTTTTGCATTGCCCAAAAAAGAAACAAAAAAGTCTAGCCCGGGGCTGTTTGGGGACGTTTGCTCTATCAGGAAGGTTTTTTATTTTATTCTTTTCTTTTTTGCATTGCCCAAAAAAGAAACAAAAAAGTCTAGCCCGGGACTGTTCGGCGACCTGCTCCTTTTCAAAGCTGAAATGAAATGATACTTCGGATTGCGCGTGGTTGATTTGGTGGTGGATCGTGATGGGTGGCCACGTGGGGAGATTTTTGGTTGTTGCATTTCATTTTTCCAGCTTTTTCAAATGGCAGGTGCCCGCCTGCACAGCCCTATGGGCGGGGGCCATGCCGGAAGGTGTGTCGTTTTGTTTGGGGATTGTTGTTGTAGGAACTTTCTTTTTTGTTGCGGGGAAGTAGAGGGCTGAGATGTTAATGGATGCGGTTTGAATTTTCTTTTTTTATTCTTTTCTTTTTTTCATTGCCAAAAAAAGAAACAAAAAAGTCTAGCCCGGGGCTGTTCGGTGACGTTTGCTCTATCAGGAAGGTTTTTTATTTTATTCTTTTCTTTTTTGCATTGCCCAAAAAAGAAACAAAAAAGTCTAGCCCGGGACTGTTCGGCGACGTTTGCTCTATTAGGAAAGTTTTTTATTTTATTTTATTCTTTTCTTTTTTGCATTGCCCAAAAAAGAAACAAAAAAGTCTAGCCCGGGGCTGTTCGGCGACCTGCTCATTTTCAAAGCTGAAATGAAATGATACTTCGGATTGCGCGCGGTTGATTTGGTGGTGCATCTTGATTGGGTGTTACGTGGGGAGATTTTTGGTTGTTGCATTTCATTTTTTTCAGCTTTTTCAAATGGCAGGTGCCCGCCTGCACAGCCCTATGGGCGGGGGCCATGCCGGAAATTTCGTCGTTCGTTTTGGGGGATTTGTTGTTGAGGAAACTTTTATTTTTGTTGCAGGGGAAAAAATTGGGCAACACGGATTTAATTTTCTTTTTTTATTCTTTTCTTTTTTGCATTGCCCAAAAAAGAAACAAAAAAGTCTAGCCCGGGGCTGTTCGGCGACGTTTGCTCTATCAGGAAGGTTTTTTATTTTATTATTTTCTTTTTTGCATTGCCCAAAAAAGAAACAAAAAAGTCTAGCCCGGGACTGTTCGGCGACCTGCTCATTTTCAAAGCTGAAATGAAATGATACTTCGGATTGCGCGTGGTTGATTTGGTGGTGAATCGTGATTTGGGTCACGTGGGGAGATTTCGGTTGGTTGCATTTCATTTTTTTCAGCTTTTTCAAATGGCAGGTGCCCGCCTGCACAGTCCTATGGGCGGGGCTACGCCGGGATGTATGGTAGTATGTTTGGGAATTTGTTGTTGTGGGAACTTTATTTTTTGTTACAGGGAAAGAGTGAAAGGGTTGGCCTGGGTTATTTTGATAATTACCGCTTTTTTGCGGCGATTACCAGTTGTAATCACCGCAATATCCGCGATAAGCGTTTTACTTCCAATCGAACTTTAGCAGCCTGAATTTTTTGCCCTTAAAATTTTCCTCGATAAAAAAGAGGCCGTTTTCGGTAATCCTGCAATTGTAATTGAGGTCGGTTTCGGCGGCGGTTTTTAAGAAGGCATCCACATTTGGGTTGAGGAAGCTGGCGAACATGGTGTTTACATCCATATGTTTCTTTGGGAAAGTTTTCATCTCAAATCCTGTTGCAAAAGTCCCTCCCTTATAGTTGACATAACGGTTTCCATCAATATTAAACTGTGGGGTCGCTTCCTTAACCAAATGGCCGTCACTGCCATCAACAATAAAAAAATGCGCATATTTTTCCATGATGTTGGAAATCCTGAAGCCAATTTGGCCGGCGCCAATTTTTACGAATCTGGCTTCTACTGCCAATGGCCGTTGTACCGAATTGAAACCTTTCCCGGTAATTGCCTTTTCCATTGTCCAGAGGAGTTCCCCTTTCGAATTGTATTTGTTGATGTAAAAGCCGTGGTACTTGATCTTATTCATGTCGCCGCCCTTGTCCTTTGTATAAAGCCCATAAATATAATAGGATTCCTTGCCGTCAAAGTACACATTCCCTGTAGCGTTCTCATCCATCGCCGAACCGCCAACAATGCCATAATCGACGGTCCTGTAACCACCGAACCCACTGTTGGAGAGCGCGAAATACTTATTTTTCAATTTTAAAAGGATGCTCATTTTTGTCGCGACATTCCCATCGTAATCAATCCCGGCGATATTGTATTGGTTTTCGGTACGGTCCTTATTGAGCTCTTTGTTTACCATATAGAACTGATCGGCGTCAAACCCGGCATCCTCCCATATATTCGATTCGGAGGCGCTCACTTTTGTAGGGTTGCCGCTGACCTGGGATTCAAACCCCGGGAGATTGAGCTTTATGAGTTTCCTGGATTGGTCTGCAAGGCTGGTCCTGTAAAAATAGCTTCCTTCATCGCCTTTGTTTTGGCGCCCCAGATAGAGGTCATACTGGTCTGTGAGCAGTTTAATGGTGGTTTCAAAGCCCTTAATTTCGCTAAACCTGTCGTATTTTCTGGACAATCCTTGTGCGTCGAAAATAATATCGTCCTGGATGCCTATTAAGTGGCCGCCATCTTTTGTCGCTATCATGTTATACGGAACCGGCGCGGCGTTCATCCCCCGGCCAAAAAATGCAGCAAGCCCCTTGTAGTCTGACCGGAAAGTTTTGGAAAACTTCTGATCAACCATTGCGTCAAAACGCTGTAAAGTCATTTCCTTGGCTCTTTGATTGGAACTTACCAGATACGTGTTCCCATTTTCCGTAAAGACGTAATCGACGAAAACGTGCTTATCGGGAATTTCAATATCAACGGCTTTTTCCTGTGCAGTTGAAAAGAATCCTGCCAGAAGGGTAATCAAATAAATTTTTCGGGTCTTTTGGAACATAATGCTTGTGTGTAAGTTTAAGGGTTTGTAAGAAATTACAAATAAAGTCAATTATAATTAGAAAGCGCACTTGCTGCCGCATTTCATTGGCGATTTGGTTAAGTGTTCCGTTTGCTCTATTGGGAAGGTTTTTTATTTTATTCTTTTCTTTTTTGCATTGCCCCAAAAAAGAAACAAAAAAGTCTAGCCCTGGACTTGTACCACTTGGTCGCTTTTCGGGAATTAAAAAATGCCGTCAATTACTGACGGCATTTTTGTTTTTATTTTACCCATGAAGGCGCGGGTCCATCTTTAAGGTGATGTGCCAGCCACTGCTCGATTCTCCTGGTCAAATCCTCTTCATTCTTTTTTGTGCTGATGGCATGATCCTCGTTCGGATAAACCAGCATCGTATTCTCCTTTCGCAGCCTGCGCAGTGCCATGTGCATTTCGATGGTCTGGGCCGGGTCGACCGTTGTGTCGTTTGCACCTGTCCACAGCAGCAATGGTGTTGCGATGCCCTGTGCTAGATAGACGGGGGAATTTTTCCGGTAGGTTTCATAGTCCTCAAAAAGAGATTTCCCCAACCGGTTTTGCTGGGATTCGGCGCGGTAGTATTGCTGCTGCAGGAATAGGCCGTCGACGGAAAGGTATTGCCGGATGAAATCGGATATTCCCGAGCCTGCAACAGCAGTGGCGAACCTGTTGGTTTGCGTGACGACATACATGGTCTCATAGCCCCCAAAGGAGTGTCCCAACAAGGCCATCCTGGACTCATCAATAAATCCCGTTGCAATTGCGGCATCGGTTGCTGCCATTACGGATTTTAACGCGGATTGCCCAGTTTGGCCTTCCGTGTATATTATATCGGGCATGAAAACAAAGTATCCCTGTGCGGTCAGGTTGGCGATGTTGAACCCGTCCCTGTTGTGGTAGGACGGGTTGAAATAATCGTGCAGATATTTGCTTTGGCGTTCGTAAATGTGGATGACCATCGGGTATTTTTTACCCTTTGTGAACCCTGCCGGATAATATAGGATTCCTGCCAGGGGCTTATTGTCTACCTCGTATGGCAGAAGGGTTTCCTTGCCCCAGGCATATTTCTTGTAATGGAGATTGCTCTGGTGGATGCCGGTTACACCTTTTTTCGAGATTCCTACCAGCGCAGGCGGTGTCTCGAAATTTTGCGTCATGGCGATAAGCCTGTCGCTGTTTGGCGCTTTCATTGTATGGGTAAAGATATACTGCCCGGTGGCCCATACGGTTTCGGGCTTGCCTTTTCGTAATTCCACAAGACTGTTGCTTCCGTCCCATTCCACTTTTTCGAACAATAATATCCGCCCAAAATCTGCAGTGCCGCACTTTGATTGGTTGTCATTGCTGTCGTAGCCTTGCTGCGGCAGTATCGGTTTGAGGCGGTAACGGGTCTTTTGCTCCCTTCCGTTGGTTAGCCTTGCCTGGTTTTTTCCGTCGACAGGCAGTTCCCAGATATCGTATTCATCATTAATGAGTACCGAGCTATCGCCGGGGGTAAATGCAGGGGTGCCAAAATTATTTGTATCGTCGTAACCGGTTGTCTTGCGGAAAAGCCCACATGGAATTTCACCGGAGATGCACGTGTGCTTTTCGGTTGAGAACTCGTACAGCCACCATTTTTGATCCCTTGCATAAAGCAGGTATTTGCCGGTGGGGGAAAGCAATGTGTGGGACGCCTCGCCGCTGTGCCTCTCCAGTATCTTTTTGGAAACTCCCGTTTCAAGGTTGACGGCATAAATGTCGCGGTCGGCAAACTCCTTTTCCTGCGGCTCATACTGCGTCGCATCGAACAGTATGGCATGCGAATATGTATGGTTAAAGATGCAATGCGTGTTTTCTTCCTTGTTTACTGCGGTTATTTTTCCTGTGGACGTAGTCCAGACAGCAAATTTGTTATGGCGTTCGGCCTCACCCAACGCAGCTATATTGCGGGGAAGGTATTTGTCGAAGGTATGCCATACCTGCACTGCATCGGGGTCGATGGCTTTTTTTTGCGATTTGGCCAACCTGAAGATAATCCGGATGTTATCGGGGGCAACCGCCAGGTCCTGCAACGCCACTTCAAAGCCTGACGGTATTTCCTGATCGGTTCTAGGGTCGATGGAGGACAATTTTGCTTTGCGCAGGTGGTAATGCACCAGACGTGTGGCATCCGGCCTTTGTTCCATCCACGCAATTGATGCAGCATCCTGAGACCAGACGGGGTTCGAGAAGCTGCCTCCACCGGTGGTGATCGTCCGGGTTTTCATCGCCCGTGATAAATACAGTATGGCCACTGCGCTTTGGCCTGGTGTTCTTGTGGTGTACAAGAGCGCATTTGCCTGCGGATTGGGCTTCCAGTCCCGGATGCCGGTAACAGTATGGATGGTCCTGCCGGCACTTTTGATGACCAGGCGGTAGCCGTCCGGTTCCTTTTGGAACAGCAGGTGATACCTGCCGTCACTGCTGAACCAGTCTGATGCTATGTTTGGCATTATTTGCCGCTGGCCGTTCTCAAGATCTTGTATAATCAGCGTGTCATTCTTTCGGGCCGTGAACCAATGTTCGCCGCCGAAGTGGCAATCATAGGTTTTCGGAAAATGGTAGGCCGTTTTCCCGGAAGTGCTCTTGACAAACAGGGTGTCGCGGCCTGAATCGTAATTGACCATGAAGGAAGCCCAATTGCCTTTGTCTGAGATTTGCTGTGGCCACATGGTTCCCCAAAGATGGTAGTCAGCGGGTGTTACGGGTTTCTTTTGTGTACCCTGCCCGTATGACGGGCAGGTAACTAACACAAAAATAGAACCCAGGATGGCCTTTAAAAAATTCGGTGTTTTCATGTCCTTGTTTTTAATAGCCCGGGTTTTGCGGTGCAAGGTTCGCGTTCCTTGATAATTCGGCCTCGGGCATCGGCAGCAGCCTGTCGGTTGTGTCCCAGCCGGATTTGGCCGGGGCCAATACCGCATCGAGGTTTCCGGTGCGCTTGAGGTCGAAAAAGCGGTGGCCGTGTTCGGTAAAGAATTCCAGGCGGCGTTCCTGGAGTATCGCATTGATGATTTCGGATTGTGTGGCGGCTGTGGTATTTGGCAGGCCTGCGGTGTTGCGTATTTTGTCCAGGTCTTCCCTGGCACCGATCAGGTCGCCCCAATGTGCGCGTGCCTCGGCACGTATGAGGTATTGCTCGGCCAGGCGGAACACGATGGCGTATTCCCTGGAGCTTGCTGTGTTGTCGTTCTCCCGGTACTTACTGGCGTGGTACCACGTGGCCGTTCCGTCGGTGACGGCTTTTGTCCAGGCGGCCTTGCGCCCGTCGGCACCTGTGAACGCTGCCACCAGGCTTTCGGAGAGTGCCGAGACGGGCGGCGGCCCAAATTCAAAAGTGAAGGTCTGTGCCTCGAGTGTGTTGCCACCGGATTGCGCGGGCATGAGTTGCCAGATCGTGGCGGTACTTTCCTTGAGGAATACCTTTTCAAGATCGGGTTCCCAGATGTAGGTTGCGGTCTGGTTCAGGACTGCCGATGCGGCATTTGAGGCCTCTTCCCATTCCTCGTTGTAGAGGTATACCCTTGCCAGAAGTGCCTGCGCCGTATAACTGTTGGGGCGGACACGGTCTGGGGCGACGTAGGTTTCGGGTAGTAATGTTATTGCCTGTTCCAAATCGGACTTAATGTGGCTGTAGACTTCGGATTTGGGCATGCGGTGCGCGTTGCGGTTATCCTCATAATCGGTGGTTGTGATGTAGGGGATGTCGCCGAAGGTGTTGAACAGGTAGAAATGTACCAGTGCGCGGACGAAAAGCGCTTCACCCATCAGTTGGTTTTTTACTTCTGCCGTCAATTTTCCTGAACGTTGGACGCCGCTGTAAACCGCATTCGCTGCGTAGATCTGGTTGTAGCCATTGTTCCAATAACCTTCCACTTCCGGTGCGGATGGCAGCAGGGTATTGTTGTAGAAATTGGCTGAGGTATTGGCCGAGTTGCCGTAAAAATCGAGCTCGTCGGTATAGAGGCCGAGGTTTGCTGAAATTCCGATTGCCCCTCCGGTGAGCAGCCCGTCGTCGCGTAGCTTGGCGTAGATGTCTACCATGGCCGCGGTGGCGGTGGCCTTGTCTTCGAAAACCGCATCGGCGGTGAGTTGCGACGATGGCAGGTCTACTTCTGTGAAATTGTCGCAACCGAGCGATACGGCTGCGAGGATTGCTATGGTTATGAATTTTTTCATGAGGTGTGTTTTAGAAAGTGAGTTGAAGGCTTGTAGTGAGCATGCGTAGTGGGGGCAGGAATCCCGGTGACGAGAATTCAGGGTCTGCTCCCCTGAACGAGGTAATCGTGAGCAGGTTTTGCGCCTGTAGGCTCAGCCTGCATTTAATGTTTCTTGTCCATTGGGAAGGCACGTCGAATGACAATGCGATGTTCTTGAGGCGTATGAATGAGGCGTCGCTGACGGCGGCATCGCTTTCGGTATATAAGTTGTGCGCATTGGACAGCTCACCATTGCTGCCTGATGTATACGCCTGGTATGGCCCGGTATCGCCTGCGTTTTGCCAGTGCTGCCCTGCGGCTGCGGGTTGGTTGACCATTGTGCCCGGCGCGCCTGAGCCGAAGATTTCGTTGTAGTTCTTTTGCCTGACGAACTGGAACAGGAAATCGAGTTGGAGCGCGCCATAAGTGAACTGGTTGCGCAGGCCGCCGTAGTATTCGGGGCTCAGGTCGATGGTGTGTTTTTTGTCCTCGGGTGATGTGATGGTGCCGTCGCCGTTGACGTCCTCGAATTGGTATACGCCCGTTTGGGGATTGAGTCCGGTGTAATGGTAGGCCTTGATGATGCCGATGGGTTCGCCGATCACGAATTGTTCCTTATAGGGTGAGGATTCGAGACCCGGGAATGACAGCAGTTTGTTCCTGGCGAATGTCACGTTGAGGTTGGTTGTCCATGAGAACTGGCCCGACTTGATGTTGACGGTGCGCAGGTCGATTTCGATTCCCGAGTTTTGTACCTCGGCGTCGAGGTTGGCCTGTAGGGACGTGAACCCTGTGGTTCCCGGGAGCGGGATACCGACGAGTTGGCTTGACGAGCGATTGCGGTACCAGGCGATGGTCGTAAAGATGCGGTCATTGAGGAAGCCCGTTTCGAGGGCGACTTCGAGCTTGCGGTTTGTTTCCCACCCGAAATTGGGGTTGAACAGGCGTGTGGGCCGTAATCCCGTAATCCCCTGATAGCTGCCGCCCGAGCTGTACGTGTCGAGGTATTGGTAATCGCCGATCTGGTCGTTGCCGGAGGTTCCGTAGCTGGCCCGCAACTTGCCAAAGCTCAGGATGGCGTTGTCCTTCAGCAGGGCCTCGTCTGAGAACAGCCATGCCGCGCCGACGGCACCGAACCACGCAAAGCGGTTGGCGGTACCGAAACGGCTTGAACCATCGCGGCGGGCGGTGAGGTTCACGATGTAGCGTTTGCCGTAATTGGCATTGATGCGGCCATAGAAGGCCTGGTAGCGGTAGACGGATTCGGTGCTGGAGAGTACCTGGAACAAGGACGCCGAGGCCGGATTATAGATCAGGGCGTTGCTTGGAAAGCCGAAGGCCATTTGGGTCAGGCCGTCGCCCTTAACCTGCTGGAACGTGCCCCCTGCCAGTGCCTCGAGTTTTGTCTTGCCCCATGTACTGTTCCAGTTGAGTTGCGGCTCAATGATCCAGGACTGGCGGTTTGTGGTTGTGGTGAACAGCAATGACGATTCGCTGCCGAGTCCGTAAGCCGGAGGATAGACGGTGGACGGCTGCGCGTTTTGTTCGCGGTGGCGCAGGTCGGTGAAGCCCAGGCCGGAGCGCACCTCGAACCCGTAAGGTAATTTATAGCCCAGCGTGGTATTTGCAAACAAATCATAAGTAAGGGCCGTTGCCGATGTTTCGAGCTGGCGCAATGGGTTGTTGAACGTGTTGTTTTCCCAGTTCAGGTTTCCCTCGGCGTCGTAGAGTGCCGGTGCATTGGGCGCTATGGTGATGGCCTCGCGGGCCAGGTCGGCAGCGGGCTGGTTGTTGTCGCGAAAGGCATAACTTCCCGAGAAAACCATCCTGAACTTCTTGTCTTCGGATTCGTGCGTGATGTTGCTGTGGACGCCTGCGCGGTCGTACTTGAAATCGCCCGGGAATACGGTGGTTTCGCGTGAGAAATTCCCCGACACTAAAAACTGTGTGTTCTCGGAGCCGCCAGACAGTGATGCCTGATAGTTGGAGAAAGAGGCCGTGCCGCCGAACAGTTCCTTTTGCCAGTCGGTGTAGCGGGATTGGCTCCATGTGCCGTTGACGTCGTAGGCGGATTCGGGGTATTCGGTGAAGCCGTCGTTTGCGAATGCCTCGCGGCGCATGGCCAAATACTGCTCGGTGTCCATCAGTTTGCGGAAGCGCGTGACCTTTCCGATACCGCCCGAAGCGGTGGCGGTGAAGCGTGTCCCGCCTTTCTTCCCTTTTTTGGTGGTGACCAAGACTACGCCGTTGGCCCCGCGGGAGCCGTAAATGGCCGTTGCATCGGCATCTTTCAGTATCTCGATGCTTTCGATGTCACTGGGGTTGATGCTGTTTAACGGGCTTGTGGGGTTCTGGAGCATTGGCGAGGTGATGGCGCTCCCGATGGCATCGGAAGCATACGGGATGCCGTCGATGATGTACATTGGGCTGTTGCCGCCGAGCCGCAGGCTGTTTTGGCCGCGGATCTGGATTTCGAAGCCCGCGCCCGGAATGCCGGAGTTTTGGATGATGTTTACGCCTGCCATGCGGCCTTGCATGGTGGCCAGGAAATTCGTGACGGGTTGTTTTTCGATTTCCTTGGTGCCAATCCTGGCGATGGAGCCGGTGCGTTCGGAATCTTTTACGGAGTAGTAGCCTGCATTTACGGTTACTTCCTTGAGGGCGGTGGCATCTTCCTTGAGGCTGATGTTGATGTGGGTGCGTCCGTTGACTGGTACCGAGACGGTTGTAAAGCCGATGTAGGAGAATATCAATGTGTCTGCCGGTCCGGCCTCGATGGTATAATTGCCGTCCATATCGGATATTGCGGTATGCGATATGCCTTTTACGGCTACGGTGACACCGGCCATCGGCATGTTGTCAAACAGGACTTTTCCAGTTATATTTTGCTGCTGCTGAACAAAATTGGTTTGGCGTGTAGCGAAGGCAGGGTTTACGGCAAGGCAAATAATAAATATTGCACAATGCCAACCAATGCCTCCAAATAATGAATGGTTTTTCATAATTTTGGTTAGTTAAGTGAAACGAAAGTTTTGTTTAGTCTTTGGCTCCCTACGTTAGTTTGGCGACGAGGTAGGGAGTCTTTTTGATAATAACCCGAACGGCAGCTTAACTAACCCAAAAATGAGCTAAGGCCGCCCGGGCATTATTGGTTTACGGGTTTAAGGGAATTGGCATCTTACCATAGGCACGCGACGTTATATGGTTAAACAATCATTGCGACCTGTTTTCAGTTGCTGAGAATCTGGAAGAGTTTGCGGAAATAAAAAGGCGCGGAACTCAGCTTAGACGTTTCAGAGGTACTGGTATACCCTACACACGAATAAGTGAGCCCACGCCAGTATTGACGTGAGCATCTTACTTATCATCTCGTGTGTTTAAAAATTACCAGTTTTCTGAAACGAGACTCAAAGCGAATGCTTCAAATATTTTTTATGAAGAATCGCAAATATATTAATTATTCGCAAACATACTAAAAAGAATTGTAATGCAAATGCATTACTTAAAAAATATATAATTATTTCAAATTGCCGCATGGCTTCACTGCGAAAAGAGGATATAATTCTTAGGGATAAAATTAAACAGCGTCTTATTAATTTGCGAGAGCAGGCCGGTAAGAAGCCGGCCAAATTGTCCCAAAACGTTGACGTAGATCGTCAAAATTTTCAGTATTGGGAAAAACTGGATGGGTCTAGAGGTATTAGTATCTATTCTCTTGCCCGTATTTGCAGCGCTTTAAATATATCGCTTAGCGATTTCTTTAATGATGAAATTTTTTTGAAGTGACCACCTATAAAATTACGCAGTTAGCAATTCATTTAACTCCTAATAAACTTTTCAAAAAAGTTGATTAAAGTTTTTGAGTAGAAAAATTCGCTTATCGACTAGTTGTGCGCTATTTTACAGTAACTCGTTAAAACGGATTGAGATCATTATCGTTTTTTCGTTTCTTTAAAATCGAATCGATTTTTTCACGGAGATAAGTCTCTATTTTCGATTCAAGTTTTTCATTATAATCATCGATAAATGTTTTGATTTCAAAAAATATATTTTCAAGTATTCCGTAAAAATTCTTGAACATCTCCGTTACTTCTTTCTTATTTTCATCATTATCCGTTAGCACCTTAAAACTAATGATTTCAACAACGATATTGTTTCCTTGCAAACAAATCTCGTAAACATTTCTTTCCTGAAAATTAAGTGTTAGGAAACCAGTGTCACCTGTTATAGGAATAGTATATTTTCCAACTTCCATTGGAACGGTATTTCCCCTAATATCAAATGATGAACCGCCAGGGATTCTCGCTTTTGGAATGTCTTTCTTGACAATTTCGGTTTTAATTTGCTTTTTATCCTCGACCAATTTTAAAAGGTTAATTTTAAATTTGTCTGCAAGGGTTTTAGCATATATTTCTGGAACCTTTTTAATCAAAACATCATCTGTCAATAAATTGATTTCGCCGAGAATTTTATTCTCATTTTTTAAGATAGGATTTTTTGTGTTGGGAGTTGTTTTCATCTAAATAATCTTATAAATCAAATTTAAATCAATAAATAGTTTAATATCTTAACAAAAAAAATAATTATTCACAAAAACAGCGCACAACCGCCGCTAGCCTCCATTGTTGGTTTTCGCTAAGTTGAAACTTTATTTTCACGAATAAAGTTTTCTCTTGGCAGAGAAAACTCAGTCCGCTTTTCCGCAACGGCGGCTAGCGGCCTAACGTTAGGTGCCCTTTATTGACAAATCGTAATCATCATGATAAAAATTGAACCACTTAATTTTCAAAAGATTTCAAAAGGTTTGGATTTGCAATTCAAGAAAATTTTTGGAAAAAATCCATCTATAGACATCGAAACGCTCTTGAATGATAGACAAAAACAAAATAGAAAAGTTTTAAAAAAATACCTTGAAGATTATCTTATTTTATACGATGAAGGAATAAAAATGGTAATCCAATTACACGAGCTTTTTAAAGAAAATCATTTGAAAAATGACGAAGGCCTTGCATTTGTGGCACTAACTGCAAAAATGATAAGTTCACTAATCGGTATAAGAAAAATGATATATTCGGGATTACCAGACTGTGAAAAAAATCTGAATCGTTCACTTCATGAGACAATCGACATATTTTATGCTTGCTTAATTAATGATGAGTTAAATCAATCTTACGCAAGAGCAGATAAGATGTATGACAACGATGATTTCTATTGGAAGAATTTTTCGAAAAATAAACTTGAAAAAGAATGTACAAAGTTATTTAGAAAGATTTCGGTCGCTGAAAGTCAAATTACTTTTTTCAATGATCGACGAAAGTATTTAAAATCTTTTTTTTCAGAATCCATCCATGCTTCCTTTAATTCTGCTTTTGCCGCCTACAGTATGTTTACTTTAGATTTAGAAATCAGTACTGATTACATTGGAAAAGTAACAACAGGTTATCCGAAAATGCTAATGTCGCTAATTGAAGACTTGTATATTTTCAATGTAGTTGCTTATATTTCTTTAGATCAGAAACTCTGTAAAAGCATTGAAAAAATAGACATCCATAGTAATTTCATGTACCTACACTATCATAAAAAATACGATGTCTTATATTTGAACAATCACGAAAAACTTTACGCTCAATCTGAACTACATTCAAACTTTATAAAGGAAGTGAGAGATACATATGAAAGTTAAACTGCACCTAACAACGCATTTACACAGTGCGCTCGTTTTTTGTAGCCGGAAGTTGTTGGTTCACGAAGAAACATTATCTTCGGCAGAGAGAACTCAGTTCGCTTTGACCGCGACTTCGGTTAGCGACATAACGTTGGTGGCAATTTCAGAAACACATCAGTAAATATGAACAGACTTATCATTATCGGAAACGGATTCGATATAGCACATAAATTAAAAACTAAATATTCAGATTTTATAGATCAATATTGGCAGAGTGTGCTAAATACAGAACATGATGATGCCTTTTTAAGTTTTGGAGATGCGGGATATGATTTAAAAGATTGCAAAAAACTTAGAGATGTCATTGAGTATTTAAATTCGAAAGGTATGAACCTTAGCAAGAGGACTCATTCCCCAGATTATTTCCATAACAATAAATCTATTATTAAAATTCATAATGAGTTTTTTTGTAGAATAAACGAGCGATATGATGATGCAAATTGGGTCGACATAGAAATGGAATATTACACATCTTTAAAAAGAATACTTAGTCGTCAACAGAATACTTCTGACAATGATATTTTTGAAGCAGAATCATTATCACAAATACGTAAATTAAATAATGATATAGCAGAAATAGCTAAACAATTTGAAAGTTACCTTGTCAGTAATGTTGTTCCATACATCGACGAAAAATATAATTCAAGTGTAAAAGAAGTTTTCGAAAATTACGATTTAAGCGATTACGAGCTGGAGCGTTTTTTTGACGAATTCCCAAGAAAATTTGCCGATAAAATTCTAAAACCATTGTTTCAAGCTAAGCAAGATGGGAAAGTTGCAATCAAAAAATTTGAAGATACATATGTGCTCAATTTTAATTATACAAAAACTGTTGCGCAATACTTAGAACAAACAGCGACGATAATAAACATTCATGGTGAACTCAGAAATTTTAAAAATGCTATTAATCTTGGTTTTGGAGACGAGCGGGATAAATTTTATTCTGAAATAGAAGATTATAATCAGAATGAATATTTGAGGTTTATGAAGTCATTCTACTACACAAAAAATAATAATTATAAAAAATTGTTTGACTTCATTGAAGATACAGATTTCCAAGTTCAAATTATGGGACATTCATGCGGGTTATCTGACAGAACGCTTTTAAATGCTATTTTCGAACATCCGAATTGCAAATCAATAAAAGTTTTTTATCATCAATATGATAGTGAAAATGATATTGGTGAAATGGATAACCATTCTGAAGTAGTTCGAAATATTTCTAGGCACTTTACTCAAAAGACGAATATGCGGGATAAAATTGTAAACAGAGTTAGATGTCGTGAGTTGCCTCAAAATAGACGATAAAACTGCCACCAACAGCCGCTAAGCGAATCGGCGGGTTTTTCTTAATTTGAAACAGCTTTTTTCCTAACTTCGTTCACGGTAGCATAGAGAACTCTGCTCCTATTTTCGCCGAATTCGCTTATCGGCGACACGTTGGTGGCAATTTAAAACGACTATCGTAAGAAATGAAAAATAAAAAGGGAAATCAAAATAAGTCGAAAAAGGCGCGCGATAAAAAATATTCTGGTGCAGTGGCACAGTCTAAAAAAGACGTAGAGAAAAAGTCACTATTGCCATCTTCAAAATTTATTTCTTCAAACCTCCCAAGTTTTGGGAACAACAACAACTTTCAAATTTTAAATCCAAATTTTGGAGCAAGCAATTATTTGTCACGTTATGATGAACTCTCAAAAAAAATGCTAGTAAATAATAATTTACTAACGTCGTTTCAAAATATGGATTCAATTAGAAAATCATTTGAAAATAGTTTGAAATTTTCTAATTCTGAATTGATTGGCATACTATCTACGCAACTTACGCTTGATTCTAAATGGCATAGTGAGAATATAACAAAAACGCCTCTACTGTCTGCAGCAATGGAATATGCTAATTTGGTTAAACGGGTGAGGCTAAATTCGGGATTTGAAAAACTAAATGTGTTATCAGGATCTACTTTAACAACCTCAGTCCAAAAAGCATCATTAATATCAACCTTCACCGAAAAATCACTTTCAAATTTTGCATGGTCCGATGTTGGAAATAAGATAAACCTAAATTCAAATTTTCAAAATAGAATATCCACAACATTTGAAACATTATCCCGTAATTATTCCTCATTAATTACTTCAATCGATGAAAACCCCAAAAATTATTCTGGCCTCGAATCAATAATTTTGGAATCATCCCCAGAAGAGATCTATTCTGGAGCAAATTTAATTGAATCAATTTCTGCTCAGGAAAAGATTACTGTAGAAGAAGAGGTAATTAAATCAAGTATAATATATGAAAATGAATATACTCTAAATTTATACCTTCCAAAAATCCATCCTGATTTATACAATATGTGGAAAGGCTCAATAGAAACATTTAATACTAAAAATTCGGATAAATTCAGACAATTTACGGTTTCTGTCAGAGAACTTTTCACTCATCTTATGCAAATTTTAGCTCCTGATAAAGAGATTAGGAAATGGACAAATGAAGAAAAATATTTCCACAATGGAAATCCTACGAGGGCGGCCAGGCTTAATTTTATTTGTAGAGATATTAATGCCAAACCATTTTTAAAATTTGTCGAAAAAGATATTGAAGCAACTTTAGAATTTATTGATATTTTTCAACGCGGCACACATAGTATTAGCAATCCATTTACTGATAGTCAACTAATTATGATAAAAAGTAAGGCAGAATCTACTCTTAAGTTTTTATTGGAAATTGAATTTGGAATTAATCGGAGAATATAAACTGCCACCAACCGCCGCTAACCAAAATTGCCGAGTTTTCGGTAGCTGGAAGTTGTGATTTCATGAAGAAACATTATCTTGGCAGAGAGAACTCAGTCCGCTGGCATCGCGACTTCGCTTACCGGCGAAACGTTGTGCGGCATTCTGACCGAAACGAAACGATAAGAACATAGATTTCATAGTTAATCCTAGGAAAATGCAAAAAATAAAATTAACCCGAGAAAGTGTCGCAGCCGGAGATGACTTTGACGCACCTCATTTTCTCGAAATAGAGATTCAACCTAATTGGACAATTTTAGAAATTTTACAAAGCATTGTGAAATTAAATTACTTACCTAAAATATCTGGAGGAAAAGCTACTTGGAGTGTCGCTATAAATGAACCCATAGCTGTATTGTCTCAAGAAAATTTTAAAAATCCAATTCTCATTTGTCTCCGAGATTACCCATTTCAAGACACTAGGGGATTTATAAAAATTGAGCATATACATTTTAATTATCATGCTCAGAAAAAACCGGAAGAAGTTTATGAGGTACTGTCTAGGTTTAGATTAAAGTAAAACGCCGCACAACACCGCATTTACGCAAAAGCTGGTTTTTGGTAAGTTGAATGTTCGGGTTTTACGAAGAAAGTTTATCTTGGCAGAGAGAACTCAGCCCGCTTTTACGCAACTTCCCAAATGCGAGAAACGTTAGCAAACATTACATGAGATACGACAATACTGAAAGACTTGGAGTCATTGAAACTGATAGCATTGTAACTAAAAAACTTAAATGGATTTTTAGAGAGCAATCTGTTGCCGACGTTGGTGTAGATGCTATAATAGAGCAAGTAGAAAATGGAATGCCAATGGGAAAATTCATAGCGCTACAAATTAAATCAGGGGAAGGTAATTTTCATATCGGAGAAAAGAAAATAACATATTATGCTTCTGGAATTCACTATAATTATTGGCTAAATTTAAATGTTCCATTAATATTAATAGCCCATCTACCATCAGCAGAGCAAACTTATTGGATACAGATTAATTCTAAGAATTTTTCAAAGACCAAAAAGCAATGGAAACTAGAAATTCCAAAGACAAATATTTTTGATGAGCGCGCAAAGAATAAATTAAAACAGCTGTTCTCATCAAAAGATGACAAAAGTCCTATTTTTGATTTATATCGAGGTAAAATTGACGAAGACAATTTATATGATTTTGTCGAAAGTATATCATGTATCTCCGAAGCTATAATAAGTCTAAATTATATTAGTTCCTTTCTAACAGAACAAACAATTAGTATTAAGGAGTTTACTAAGCGTCTTATTGAGTACGCAAATCTAGGAATGTCAGATAATGATGCTGAAGTTTTGGCTTGTATAAAATCTACTGGACGTATCATGAATGTTACTTCAAAAAGAATGGAAAATGAGATTGAAATATTTTCAAAGCTGTATTCCGAAGGAATTTATGCATCAGAATATTTGTTACTCACACTTCATTCAATTGACAATGAATCCCAAGAAGTAAAAGATAATTTAATTGCATTAACTCCTATTCCAGAAACAATTTCAGAAAGTTTAAATTCAATCTTATATATGCGTGAAACTGTCGCAAATTTATCTGGAAATTACCCTGTCCTTAAAGAAGCAAAACAACAATACATAGAAACTGTTGACATATTAATTTCGGATTTTACAGATGCTAAATTAATGACCGAAAATCTTATTCAGAAATTAATTTGATTTAGTAACGTCTGCTAACAGCGCAATTAAGCAAGAGCTGGTTTTCATGAATTGGACGTTTAGATTTCACGAATAAAGTTTAACTTTGGCAGAGAGAACTCAGCCCGCTTAGATCGGCAACATCGTGAAGCGGCCTAACGTTATGTGCCATAATTAAGAATATACATGATGGAAGATAAAAAATTACAAGAACTGGAAGTCAAGGTAGACATGTTGCTTACTAAAATGAATTTTTTAAGCTATTCCGATTTAGCAACGGATAAAAAAGAAAGCAAACCAAAATGGGAAAGTATTCTTAGCTCAATCTCAATTGCAGCTATTCCTGTCGTGATTGCTGTTGGAGGCTGGTTAATTCAGAGAAGACTCCAGGATCAAGCTATACAACGGGATTATGTCCAACTTTCGGTCGAAATATTAAAAGAGTCCGACACAGCAAAAACAAATGTAGATTTAAGGAATTGGGCAGTGGAACTTTTGAACCAGAATGCACCCGTTAAATTGAATCAAAATGTAAAAGATCAGTTAAAGTCTGGAAAAGTTTCATTACCTAGTCTATCCGCAGAACCTTCCAAATATTCACCCTCTGCACGGTCTCTAAATAGTTTACAACCTCAAGTAATGGAATTAGCAAAGAAATTTATTGCAATTGCTCGTGAACAAGGTATTGAGGTTATGGTATTAAAAACACGCGTTTCTCAAAAAGAGCAGGAAGAATTGTACGCTGTTGGCAGAACAGAACCAGGTAATATTGTGACCTATGCTAAAACCAGCGCCCATGTAAAGGGTTTGGCTTTTGACGTTGTACCAATGAAAGACGGTAATGCTAATTTTGATGATGATGAAGCATTCAAAAAATTAAATATAATTGGAGACAATTTAGGTCTCAAACACTCAGACTTCGATAAAGGGCATTTTGAATTAAAGGTTGCGAAGTGAAATATTACGGCACATAACAGCGCATAAGCGACCATTGCTGGCTTCGCGTCACCGGAACTCTTTTTTCACGAATTAATTCTATCTTAGCGGAGAATACTCGTTTCCGCTTTCGCCGCAAGGCGCCTATGCGCGATCAAGATATGAACTACTTAGAACCAGACATTTTTTGGAAAACATTTGGAGTGAAGTCACATGATGACTTCGCGAAAAATATTTCATTAAAGGAAGATTCCATCCCTTAGTTCCCGATAAAATCAAAAAGGAATATGAAGTTGTTGAAAGATTATTATTCTATAGCTATTTTCATTATCCCCTTATAGATGAAGCCTTCTCGAAATCAACGAGGCTTTTTGAATCAAGTGTTACATTAAAAATCCAACTGGCCGGATTGAAAAGTGAAAAAACTGGTTTTGAACCTTTACATTCTAAACTTCAACTACTACAAGATGTGTATGGCTCGAAAGTTCTATTTGAACAATGGAAGCAAGCAAAGGAAATGAGAAATAGTTTTGCTCATCGTGAAGCTGGCGGTCGCTTAGGAATCCTATTACTAAAAGGGTTCAAGCATAATTTAAATATGATTAATTCCGTTTTTCTTGAACCGGAAACTATAAAGCGTAAAGAAAATGAGCACGAAGACCTCGTGAAGAAAACTGAGCATCTAATCGAAGGCCTATTCGTACTTGAATATAATGAAAGTAGAATACTTGTGTTAGGAACCAGACCTTTTACAACTGGAATCATAAAAAATAATGGGCAATCTTTATGGGCTTTTATTCCTATTACAGGAAACAATGCAATTAAAACCACGTCAGATTTGCCTTCTACGATTATCTTAAAATTAAAAAATGTGGAAATTCATGAAAAGGGATTAAATGCAGAAGAAGTCATCACGAACCAAAAAGTCTTACTAACATCTACAGAAAAAGTTGAGAACATGGAAAAACTAATGAAACATAATTCTCAAATGAATGAAGCTGAAAATTTATTTCCTAACATAAGCGTAAATTATATGGCAACAGTACATAGTTCATTATTAAAAGAAGTTGGGAATTTTCTATATGAAGATTGGGAATAATGCACGACAACTAACGGCCTTTTCAAGCGATTGCTTTAAAGATATTGTTCCGCATTTACTCTATTGGGAGAACCTTACCCTAAGAGATTTTATTTGCAACAACCTATCTGTTATGGAAAACCGTAAAGCCCGTGCTAGCAAAATTATGATATTTGACAAAGTCGCTAATCCCATACGTAAAAATCGTGTTAGTTAGCAACCTAATATTTCCAAACACCAAATTATTTAAAATGAAAAAATTCTGTCTACTTCTACTTACAGCGTTTATAATTTCCTGCGCTAACGAAAACACTTTAAAATTTAAAAAAGAAAATTACGGAAAAAGATGGCCTTTTTCCGTTGACGAGATTGAAGTCTATTGTGCTGGCTACAAAGAAATCTACTGCAAGGCAAACGATGGCAAAACTTATGCTCTAAATGGATCTGCTAAAGGCGCTTCAAGAGATAATCCGGAAATCAGCAAAGTTGAAGACATTTGGCTGGACGATCCAGAATTTGATGGTTTGAAAATTCCTTATAGTGATTTTATTGGTGAAGGCTTGAAACTATGCGAAGACAAATAGGCGTTCCAGCTTTTAAAAAATTATTTGATTAGGTAGCCAACGGTTGTTAGCGTGCGAATTATTTATATCTTGGCTACGATAAGACAGAGTTTAAAACCGATAGTCAAAATTTTTTGTATACATTATCTCTTAAAACTTAACAATTTGAAAATACTGCACACCGCTGACTGGCATATCGGTCAGCTGTTTCACGAATACGATCGCAGCTACGAGCACCAACATTTCTTAGATTGGCTGGTCCAAATTTTACAGACAGAACAAATCGATATACTGCTTATTAGCGGAGATGTATTTGATATTTCCAATCCATCGGCTGCTTCAACAAAAATGTTTTACAGTTTTCTCAATCAAACAACTAAAGCCAATCCAAATTTACAAATCATCGTCACTGCAGGAAACCACGATTCTGCATCGCGCCTCGAAGCGCCAAAACCATTATTAGAATCATCGAATGTGCATATCATAGGACTTGTTGAAAAAGATGAGGAAGGCAAAATAGATTACGAAAAGCTATTAGTCCCAATACAGGATTCTTCTGGTAACACTAAAATTTGGTGTCTTGCCGTACCATTTTTACGAATGGGAGATTATCCTGCGGTATCTGACTGCACAAACCCATATACAGAAGGTGTGGCGATGTTATATAGAGAGGCGTTCGAATATGCTGAGCGAAAAAAGCAAGAGGGCCAATTAATTATCGCGATGGGACATTTACATACCCACCATGCCGAGGTGACTGATTTGGATAAGGCCGAAAGGTTGATTATGGGTGGTGTTGAGTGCATTCCTGCTACAGCATTTCATGAAGACATTAAATATGTTGCCTTAGGGCATATTCATAAGGCACAAAAAATAGGTGGGAAAGAACATGTCCGGTATTCAGGCAGTCCGTTACCCATGTCCTTTTCAGAACTCAATTACAAACATCAAGTAATCGTCTTTGATCTCGATCAGGAAATCAGCAACCTCGAAGGTATAGAAATTCCGGTATTTGTCGCGCTTCAAAGAATTCCGCTAGGCCATCAGCCCCTGCATGAAGTTATTGCACAATTAGAACATTTACCCGAGATGGACTCTTTTTCAGAAACACTACCCTATCTGGAAGTACGGGTATTACTGGAGGGACCAGAACCTGCCTTGAGATATAAAATAGAAACCGCATTAGTGGGCAAAAAAGTAAGATTGGCTAAAATCGACGTGAAGTATCCTACTTCCACGCAAGAAGCACCGGAATTTATTACACCGGAAAAATTGAACGAATTACAGCCCATAGACGTATTCGGCAAAATATACCATTCCAGATATAACAGCGATGTACCAACCGAAATTCTGCAGCTTTTTCAGCAAGTAGCGCAGGAAGTAAATCAAACAGCCGAATAAGATGAAGATACTAGCTATACGCATCAAAAATTTGGCCTCACTAGAAGGAAACACCGAAATCAACTTTACGGCTGAACCGCTATGCTCAGCAGGAATATTTGCCATCACTGGAGCTACTGGAGCTGGAAAATCCACAATATTAGACGCACTATGCCTTGCCTTATATGGCAAAACGCCCAGATACCTGCAAGCAAAAGAAACAGGAATAGAAATTAAGGATGTGCAAGGAAGTACACTTAGCCAAGGAGATGTCCGCAGTATCCTTCGCGACGGAACGGCTGATGGATTTGCCGAAGTTGATTTCAAAGGAATAGATGCCCAAAATTACCGTGCCACTTGGAGCGTACGACGTGCCAGGAACAAGGTAGATGGAAGCATGCAATCCGATTCGGTCACACTTAAAAACATTACATCCAATACAGAGATTCCGGGTAAGAAGCAAGAAACCCTAAATGAAATAACACGCTTGGTTGGTTTAAACTTCGAGCAATTCACCCGATCTGTATTATTGGCACAAGGCGATTTCACTGCCTTTATGAAAGCTAATAGAGATGAAAAATCCTCCTTGCTCGAAAAACTTACTGGAACCCATATCTATTCTGAAATCTCCAAAAAGATTTACGAAAAATATAAACTGGAAGAAGTGCAACTTCGTGATCTTTATCTTCGTAAAGAGGGAATCGTTACACTTACAGAAGAAGAACTAAAAGCCCTATCAGACGATCAGGACGCTTTAGAAGCCCAGATCAAAAATCTGGAAAAGGATATCGAAAAACTAACCGCAGAAATCAACTGGCACGAACAGCTCACCAAACTGCAATCCGGCCACGATGAAGCCCACAAAGCATTACAACTTGCAACCGAAACTAAAACTGCTACGGCGCTACGCACGCAAAAATTGTTCGTGGTTGAACAGACGCAACAAACCAGAACTTGGGCGGATGCCTTAAAGCATACGCAACAACAACTTGCAGAGAAAACAATATCCTTAACAACGCTGAAACAAACAATCGCCACCCTGCAAGAGCAAAGAGAAAACCTCGAAACACGACTCAAATTGGCGGAAAACCGTTTATCCGAAAAAAATAAAACCCTTGCCGATGCCCTGCCCCTATTGGAGCAGGCCAAGAAGCTGAATACCTTACTGACGGAGAAAAAACAGCAGGTAGAAAAACTAAAGGAAGAGGCTGAAAGCGCTTCAGCGGCAAATATCCAGCAGCAAACTATACTGGCTGGTAAACAAGAAGAATTCGCCGACCTCGTCACGCAGATAAAAACTATAACCGACTGGAAGACCGAAAATACCGACCGTAGCCCGATTGCCGAGAATAAAGATCTAATCTTATCCAAGTTAAAGGATGCCCAAAAGCTTTTGGAAATCATAGAGTCCACATCGACAGAACTACACCAATTGCAGGATAAAATCCTCACAAACGAAACGCAAAAGACGCAAATCGAAGCCACTTTGGAAAAGCAACTGCAAAGTCTGGAAAAGATAAAGAAAAATTACGATGTCGAAGCGAAGGAACTTTTATTGACACCGGTCGAAGTAATAAATCTCGACAAAACCGAAACCGATTTGCAAGTAGAAAACACTATAAAAGCACAGGCCCACTGGCAACTGTTTTATAGTGCGTTGACAGAATTAGAAATCTTAAAACAGAAACAGATACAAAATCAATCTGATTATAAAACAAAACAGGAAATATTACAAAAACTGACCCAACAACTTCCGATTGAAAAGGCGCAAAAAGATACGACTTACCAACTCCTGCAGCAAGCCCGTCTGGCATCGGCTGAAAATGTAGAAACTCTTAGGAGTGCATTGATTGACGATGAACCTTGCCCGGTATGTGGCAGCCTCAGCCATCCCTACGTGGTACACAATCCGCAATTGGAAAATGTACTGCAACAACTTGAAAAATCCTATCTAGAAAAAGAACAAAGCTACCTTGCTAGCCATAGCCAGCATACTGCCCTCGAACAAGAAAGTAGCACATTACAACAAACCATTCAACGCCAAAGCGAAGATATTAATTCAAAAAAAACTGCATTAGAAACAAAAAAACAAAGCTGGGAACAATTTGAGCGTGCCAAAGAAAGCCATGCCGTAGCCGATGAAAAAAAGGCAGATTGGATCGAAGAAAAATTACAATCCCTCAAAACTAAACAAGCCGATTTGCTGACACAGGTGCAAGCCCATACCGACAAAAAACAACAACTTGAAGCAGCCAAAACTCAAATAGAACAGCTAAAAGAAATTTCAGACAGTCTTGCCAACAAAATAAAAGACATCAAGAGCAATCTGTCTGTCTATAAAGAACAGCAAAGTAGTCAGACTAAAGAACGAGACAAAGCAACTTCCGATCTTAGCGAAATAGAAAATATACTCTCTCCCTATTTTATCGCTTCAGACTGGATGGAAAACTGGAAATCTACTCCCGTTGCCTTCGTAGAACGCATTGACATATTTGCCAAAAAATGGAAAGAAAACACAGAAAAACTGGAACAATATACCCGTCAGAAAGCCGCAATCGAAGCCACACTGAAAGAATTTGAAAACCAAATCAAAACTCTTTCATTAGAGGTCAGCAAAAAACAGGACGCCTATCTTGCGCAACAGAGCATCCATCTCGACCTGACCCGACAACGCAACGCAATCTTCGAAGGACAACTTACTGAAGAGATTGAAGCACAGCTAAAGCAGGTCCAGACTGAAGCCCAGCAACAGCTTGAAAAACTTAAAGAAAACCAGCATCAACTCAGTATAGATTATACTAAAGCCCATACCCAAAAAGAAGAATTGGTCGCCACATTAACAGTGTTGGAAACCGAAGCCCAAACAGTATCGCAAAAAATGCAGAATTGGCTCAGCAATTACAATCAAACCAACAATCAATCTCTTAGTATTGAAACGCTCCACGAGCTATTGGCTTTGAGCAATGATTGGATTAATACGGAACGATCTGCTCTGCAAACTATTGAAGAAGAAGTGGCCAAAGCAACTACCATTCTTGCTGAACGAAAAAAGGCTTTTGACAGCCATAAACAAAATTGTTTGTCTGAACGACCGCTTGAAGAACTCATTGCTCTTAACACTGTTGCAAAATCGGATGTAGAACAAAAGAAACATAAAAAAGGAGAAAACAGCTTCCGCCTACAGCAAGATGCGGCCAATAAATATAAGATTGGCGACCTGCTGAAAAAAATAACGGAACAATCCGCCAGTACAGAAAACTGGAGCAAGCTCAACGAAATTATCGGTTCTGCCGACGGTAAAAAATTCCGCCAGATCGCACAGGAATATACGCTTGATGTGCTATTGGGCTATGCCAACATTCACCTGCAGGCACTCACCAGCCGATACAAGATTGAACGCATTCCAGCATCGCTTGGCCTACAGGTTGTAGATCAGGACATGGGCGATGAAGTACGCACTGTCTATTCGCTTTCGGGCGGCGAATCGTTTTTGGTATCGCTCGCCTTAGCTTTGGGCCTCGCCTCTTTATCATCCAGCCGCATGAAAGTAGAATCTTTATTTATTGATGAGGGTTTTGGCTCCTTAGATCCTACCACACTCAATATTGCTATGGATGCTTTGGAAAGGTTGCATAATCAGGGGCGTAAAGTGGGCGTTATTTCGCATGTACAGGAAATGACGGAAAGGATTCCGGTGCAAATTAAGGTAAGTAAGATGCAGAGTGGGAAGAGTATGGTGGAGGTGATTGGGTATTAATTATAAAAGTATAAAAATGAAAATAGAATTTTTAAAGGCATTTAATGGAGATTCCTTTTGGATTTCATTTCTCGAAAATGACACACCAAGAAACATTATTATCGATGGAGGAGTTGGCAATACATACAAGAACAAATCTAATGTGAAGGGTGATTTATATAAAGTAATTGAAAAGATTCGAGAAGATCGACAATCCATAGATCTTCTTGTTTTAACCCATTTTGATGACGATCATATTGGCGGAATTTTGAGATGGCTCGGTAAAGACAAAAAGGCTTCTAACATCATTAAAAAAGTATGGTTCAACTCAGGAAAAGAAATAGCTAAGAAGTTTGACATCGAGGAAAATAAAGATTTGAATATTGAAATAGTTGACGGGGCAGATGATTTTAATACGAGCCCAAAGCAAGGGATTAAGTTCGAAAAATATCTTCGAGATAATAATTTATGGGAAGGAGATGTTATTGAGCAGGGTGAAGAATACAACCTATTTGGTCTAAAATTCAAAATTTTGTCTCCAAATAATGTGAAATTGAAGAATCTTTTGAGTTTATATGAGAAACAAAAGGATTATTTTACAACGGGTGATAAATATGATTTCCAAACTTCTTTAAAAGATTTTATCAATGAAGAAAATCAGCCTGACTTCAATTTCGAAGAAGATAAAAGTGTCGCCAATGGTAGCTCAATCGCTTTTATAGTTGAATCTCAGGATAAAAGTTTTCTTTTTTTAGCTGACGCTCATCCGTCAATAGTAATAGAGGGTTTGAACAAATTTGGTTATAATAAAAATAATCCTCTACATGCGTTTTTGATGAAAGTATCACACCATGGAAGCATGTACAATACCAGCAAAGAACTTTTAAAAATTATAAAAACGGACAATTATTTAATAAGTTCAAATGCCACTAAACACGGATTACCAAATAAAAGAACAATAGCTAGAATTATAAATAATAATCCTAATGCTTACATTTACTTCAACTATGATTTAAAAGACACGATCTTTTCAAAACAAGACTGGAAAGACTATTCGGCTTTTAGATCTAAAATACAAAATGTACTTTGATGGACGAAAATGATTTAAAAAGATATACCGTTATTTTAGGTGCAGGTAGTGGTGTTTTGTTTCAACCATTAGACGAAACCAAAACTTACATTCTATCAGCGAAACATGTATTTTATAAAAAAGACTCCAATGATAGAGGGGCAGACAACGAAGTATTGGTATCTAGTGTAGATTATTTTTTTTCTGACAAACAGGAAGATTTAATTTCTTGTGACATAAAAAAAGGAGAAAATTATTTTGAACATTCTGACGAAAATGTGGATGCAGCCATATTAATCTTAAATGAAAACTTAGGCTTTAATCAGATTTTTGTTGACGAAAGAACAACTAGTTTTAATGAGTTTAACTTAACTGGCTATCCCAATAGTAAGCGAAATGCAGATGATAAATATGATAAACAAATAATAAGTGACTTAAATAGCTATAATGATAAATTAATTACATTAAGGTTAGTTGTGAATCATTTAGATCACGAACAAATTACTGGATTTTCGGGAGGAGGAATTATTAAAAGTAATGGCGACAGTTTACTATTAGCAGGAATTCAGAGTAAAACACCAAATGGTCCGTGTAATGGAGAAATACAAGTTGTGCCAATAAAAAGATTTGAAGAAATAGTTCACAATAATAATTTATCAAAATTATTACCTAGTTATTTATCAAATATTGAATTATTGATCAATTCCGTAATCAGCTATAATGAAACGTTACCTGCTTTAAAACCCAAATTACAAGTTGCTATCAGAAAACAATTCGAGCAGGTTAAATGCGAATTAAAAGATATTTATTCTAGCAATTATATAAAAAAATCATCGACGTCATCAGGAGGAATAAAAAGCAAACGCTTCTGGACGTCATTTCTCGAATATGCATTAATAATTAGTCTTCTTGAAGTAGATGGTTTTAATGAAGATGTGTTAACTAAAATGAATTTGACAAAGAAATTTATATTTTCTGATTCTTCTAAGGATATATATGATCTATACAGCGAAGTGTTACTATTTGCTTCTGAAAACATTGATAATAATTGTCAAGTTTTATTAGCTACCAATTTAACTCCCAATTCTCCGACTAGAAGAAGAATGCCGGCTAGTGAAGTTAATCTTAATGTGGGTAATGTTGTAGATACTGAAACTATTGACAGGGTTCAAACAAGCTCAAAAATAAAGGAAATAATACACTTAAAAGCAATTGAGTTTGATTGCATTAATTCAAATGAAAATGCTTTAAATCAATACTCACTGCAACAATTTGAGGAAATTTTAACCGAAATAAAACGACTTGTACATGATTTTTTCACCAATTGAAATTACCAACTTAGACTTTCAGATTGAAAATTGTAAAGTCTCTCATTATAGAAACGACGATAACTTCAGAATAAACATTTTCTTTCTTGAAGCGGATAATGTCAAGTTAAATGAAAATTGGAAACGATTTTCAAATATGATAGCTGCCAACTATCAAAATTCTGAGTATATGTCCGACAGAGAGTTTGATAAATGGAATTTTTATATCATTTATATTTCGAAAGACTCTATTTCGAAAGACCTTAAAAACAAAATTGAGAATGATAAATTCTCAAGTAGAAAAATTGTTGAGGATTCGTATAGTGAAAAATTCAATGACAATGAGGCAATCCGCTTAACTGTAAAGCACATTACGAATTCAGATTTAAAAGAAATTGTAGATGCGACTCAAGAAGTTACTATTTCAATATATCCACCTAAAAACGAAAAACTTTGGGAACTCTTATTAGCCGAAGAAAAACTTATTGGTGACAGAAAGGCTCAAGAAGTCTTCGTAAAAAAAATAAGCACATTATGAAAATCAAAAGTGTAAAGATTACAGGTTTCCGTGCGTTTGAAAAAGAAGAAGATTCCACTTTCGACTTTACAATGAACGGTGAAATAATGAATTTCGCTTCAATATATGCCCCAAATGGGTTTGGGAAGACGTCTTTTTATGATGCTGTTGAATGGGGAGTCACCCGTAAAATCCAGCGCTTCGATAGAATGGTTGATTTTGAAAAAGTGAGAAAAGACAATGATGCTCCTCTTTTGCTAAATAAATCAGCCAAATCAGGTAAGGTGGTCATCGAAACAGACACAAGATTTTTTGAAAACGCAATAAATAATCGTAAAAAATATGATTACAAGGCGAAAGCTGATAATGACTATTTTAAAGATCAAATATTAACGCAAGACTTAATAGATGCTTTTTTAAAAGAAGAAAAAGCTGATAAGCGCTATGAGAATTTCTTGGAAATCGATGAAAACTTAAAAAAATACGATTCAGCTTACAAGAAAATTATTCGCCTTTTAGAGTATATAAAAGATGAGAGAAAAGTTTTAAAAGATAGAAAAAAAGAAGAGGAGAATAAACTTCAAGGTGAAATTGATTTTGAACAAGAATTTAAAAAGTTTGATGAAATCAACGAAGTAATCCGCTCTCTTAATAAAGAAAATGAGGACTTGAACGTTGTCGACCAGAACACATTCAATCAAACTTCTTATGATAATTTATCAAGGAATGCGGATGTTCGATTGTTATCATTGGAAGAAGAATTAATAAAGGCAAAGCTACGTATTGACACAATAATATTGGCAAGAGATGGAGAAGAATCCAAAGATGGTAAATTGGAGGGTGGAATACTTTCTTACCTTGATAACAAAAGTAAAATCTTAAAATTTGATGAGCAACTTTTAGAACTGAATCAGATAGTTAGATGGTTTGAAGAGCACGAAAAAATTATCCACGAATTTAGTTTTAATGATGAAAATATAAAGAATCAGCAGAATAGATTGGAGCGAGCTCTCAATATTGAAAAACAGTTCGAGACATTCCTTAACATACAAAAGGAAATAGACAGCTTACAGAAGGACATTGCAGCTTACAAAGGGTCATTACTTAAAATTGAAAAGGAAAAGCTTGATGCTGAAAAGGAAAAAAAAGATACAGTATCAAAACTTAATGAATTAAAAAATTCTCTTGAAATTAATCAATCTAAATTAAATAATTTACCATCGCAACAAAAACAGTTAGAATTAACTTCTCAAACTATTGTTGATTTAAAAAAGATAAGTGATGATCTATCGATTTCAATTGCCGCAGAAGAAAAAAAATTGAATGATCTAAAGATAGTTTTAGACGAATTTGAATATTATGAAAATAAAATAAACGATGACATTGAGCTTTTACTTGAGTTTAAATTATTTGAAAAACATAAGACGTTAGTCACCGATTACCTTTCCGAACAAGCAAAGCTGGAAAAATTAAAAATCGATATTCAGGAAATCCAATTAAAAATCGATAATCAAAACCAGTTTAATAAAGAACTTAATGATTTTATTAATTCAGGATTGGAATTGGTAAACAAATCGCAAAGTTCCGATTGCCCATTGTGTAACCAAAGCTATAATACTTTTGAAAAATTAACTGAAAATATTTTATCTAACAAGTTATTAGATCGTCAGTTGAAAATACTCTTAGAAGAAAAGATTGATTTAGAATCAAAAATAAATGATCTAGTATTAAAGCTTTCTGGGGATAAGGAAAAAATTAGTAAGAACTTTTTATCAATCAAACAGCCATATTTATTGAATCAAAGGAATATAGAAAATACAATTAATAAGTTCGATTCTGAGAGGACCGCTAACTCAGAAAAACTAACTAGTAATCAATCTGTATCAAACGACATTACCTTATTATTAGGAGATTCAAAGACTTTTGACGAATTATTGTCAAAAATTCAAAATGATCTATCAAAATTAGATAGTCAAATATTGATCTTGTCTGAGCAAATAAAGAAATATGACGAAACTTTATTACAGAAAGAGATATTAGCTAAATCAACAAAAGAAAAACTAGATATTTCGGAACCTAACCTTTTAAAATATCAATCTTCAAATGAATACACAGAAATCAGAACTTATTTTATTGAGGAGTTGAACTCTAATGAAGTTGAAAAAATCATATTATCTGAAGGGATAACTAATATTCAGAATAATATAACTGATTTAATGGGTAAAAAAGAAATTATAATCAAGTCTTTAGATGAGTTAAAGGTTAAGTTATCAAATCATACTTTATCCAAAGATGAATACGCTAAAAGAGCTCAACAAGTAAATGATGCGAAGAATTTGATACAGAGAATTTATGATAGCTATGAAAATTTTATTAACTCAGAATTAAGCGTAAATATAAGTAACAAAGACAAATCTCAAATTGAAAAGTCATTTACAGACTTGATTGAATCAAAAAAGGAATTAGAAAGGCAAGTTCAATCGAAAATTGAAAAATTTAAAATCGTCAAAATTTTAAATGATGCTTGCATTAAAGCAGCTGAATCAAAAAAAGTAGAAGATAGAATTAAAGAGATCGTCAAGACTATAAAAGATATAGGTAATTCTGAAAAAATGTTGAGTGCAGAAAAAGAGAGTTTAAAGACATATTTGAAAAGCACAATAGAGTCATATTTCTATACACCATTAATCAATGCCATATACAAAAAAATAGATCCACATCCCGATTATAGGTCTATTGAATTTGAATGTGATTTTGCCGAAAATAAGCCTCGTTTACAAATTTATACATTGTCGATTAATAATAAAGGTGAAGAAATTTGGTCTGTACCTTCATTATATTTTAGTACGGCTCAAATCAACATTTTAAGTTTGAGTATCTTTTTAGCTCGTGCCTTAAAAACAAGAGATGATCAAAAGAAACCCGTTAACTGTATTTTTATTGACGATCCAATTCAATCAATGGATAGTATTAACATTCTTTCATTTATTGATTTATTCAGAGGGATTACATTGTCGCTAGATAAGCAATTAATTGTTTCAACTCACGAGGAAAACTTCCATCTTTTATTAAAAAAGAAGATTCCATCTGAATTGTTTAAATCTAAGTTCCTAGAATTTGAAACTTTTGGAAAGGTTAAAGCAAATTAGATTTACTTGTTTAAATCTGTAAGATGAAAGAAATTGATCTTTATTCTGAATCAGAACATGATACTTATAGCTTGCGTTTAAGACTTTAAACAACAATCAATCTATCGAAGAGAAAGAACGATTCGCAAGACGCATTTCAGATTCCTATCAGCGCGTTCTTGAAAGACATGAGAATCATTTGCAGATTGATAACGACTTTTTAGAAGTAAAACAGCTAAATATCATTAGTCATCGAAGACTGATGTACTGGAAATTAGAGTGATATACTATTTAAGAACTGCTTTTCTTTATCATTTTCGATTATTTTTCCTTTAATAATTTTACTTTTATTGAGGATTTAATTTTTGTAGTAAAAACGTATAGTATGAATTAATTTTAAGCTATTGGCGGAAAAAGATCAAGTTACTACCTACACCATAGCCTTCATCGACCTCGAAATCGACCCGAAGACCAAAAAAATCCTCGACATTGGAAGTGTCAAGGGTAATGGTAACTCCTTTCATAAATCTTCGCCTTTAGAATTCATACAATTCCTCAATGGCACCGATTACCTCTGCGGCCACAACGTTTACAACCACGATTTAAAATACATCAGCGAAGTAGTTTCGACGGCAGGCATTAATCTCGTAAATGTTATCGACACCTTGCCCCTTTCTCCGCTCCTATTTCCAACTAATCCGTACCACGCCTTATTAAAAGACGACAAATTGCAATCGGAAGAATTAAACAATCCGTTAAACGATTCTATCAAGGCGAAGGATTTGTTCTACGACGAAGTAGCTGCCTTTAAACAACTCAACGAAACGCTCAAGCAAATTTTTTATTTGCTGTTGCGCGACAAGAAAGAATTCGCCGCCTTTTTTCGATTTCTCGGCTATACAAACCCGGCGATTAGTGCCGAAACGTTAGTCAGGCAACAATTCAGAAATGAAATTTGCGAACACGCCGATATTGCGAAAATAATCAACGAGCATCCGGTCGAATTGGCCTACTGCTTGTCGCTCACGGATTCCTTTATCAGGAACAATAAAGTCCATTCTATCACACCGCCATGGGTGCTCAAAAATTAACGCGAGGTTGAGCGGATTATGTTTCGCCTACGCAACAAACCCTGTATTGCCGGATGCGCTTATTGCAACAATGCTTTGGACGTTCATAAGGGATTGAAGAGGTTCTTCGGGTTCGATTCCTACAGGACCTATGGGGATGAACCGTTACAGGAAAAAGCAGTAAAGGCAGCGATTGACAACAAATCGATACTTGCCGTTTTCCCAACCGGAGGCGGAAAATCGATTACTTTCCAAGTTCCGGCCCTGATGAGTGGGGACAATTCTAAAGGCCTGACTGTGGTAATTTCACCTTTGCAATCGTTGATGAAAGACCAAGTGGACAATCTTGAAAAAATAGGCATTACGGCTGCCGTTACGATCAACGGTCTGCTCGATCCAATCGAAAGGGCAAAATCTTTGGAAAGGGTTGCCGACGGTTCGGCATCGATGCTGTACATTTCGCCCGAGTCACTACGGTCTAAAACGATTGAGCGGCTGATATTGGGTAGAAAAATTGTTCGTTTTGTCATTGACGAGGCGCACTGCTTCTCGTCATGGGGACAGGATTTCAGGGTTGATTATTTGTATATCGGTGATTTTATCAAGTTGATACAGGAAAAGAAAAACCTGCAAGACGGGATTCCCGTTTCGTGTTTTACAGCCACGGCAAAACAGAAAGTCATTGAAGACATCTGCGATTACTTTAAGGAGAAACTTTCGCTTGACCTTGAAGTGTTCACGTCAAAATCATCGCGTACCAATTTGCAATACAAAGTTTTTGAAAAAGGAGACGAGGAAGAAAAATACCAAATGGTCAGGGGCCTGATTGAAGACAAAAACTGTCCCACCATCATTTATGTATCCAGGACTCGAAAGGCGAATTTACTGGCGGAAAGGCTTAGTAAGGACGGCTTCAGCGCCAAGCCTTATCACGGCAAGATGGATGCGAAAGAAAAGACGGCCAACCAAAATGCCTTTATTGCTGGGGAAATCCCGATTATGGTGGCTACTTCGGCGTTCGGTATGGGCGTGGATAAAAAGGATGTGGGTATGGTCATCCACTATGAAATTTCGGATTCGCTTGAGAATTATATACAGGAAGCCGGACGAGCCGGACGCGATGAGCATATTGTTGCCGATTGTTTCGTCTTATTCAATGAGCAAGACCTCAGCAAACATTTTATCCTGCTGAACCAAACCAAGCTCTCGATCAAGGAAATCCAGCAGGTCTGGAAAGCGATAAAAGACATCACAAGGTTTCGGACCACCGTTTCGAATTCGGCGCTGGAAATTGCGCGCAAAGCAGGCTGGGATGACAATGTGGTTGAGATTGAAACAAGGGTGACCACCGCGATCGCGGCGTTGGAAGATGCAGGTTATTTGAAGCGCGGACAGAATATGCCGCGGGTTTTCGCCAACAGCATCCTTTCTAAGAATGCGCAGGAAGCCATCGATAAAATCAATGCATCGGAAAGGTTTGAGGAGAAGCAGAAAGAGAACGGAATCAGGATCATCAAGAAACTTTTTTCGAGCAAGAGTCGTGACCAATCCGGAGATGAAGCTGCCGAATCGCGGATTGACTACATCAATGTATTTTTGATGCTTGATAATTTCAACGCCTCCAGTGACGAGGCTAAACGGCAGTTGTATGTTGCGATGACACGGGCGAAGGAAAATCTATACATTCATTCGAATTCAAATTTCCTTGACCATATATCTGTAGAGAATTTGGACCGAATTGAGGATACGGCCATTTATTTGCCTCCCAATGAAATTGCAATGCATTTGGGTTATAAGCATATTTGGCTTGATTACTTTATCGACAAACAACATTTGGTTGCGCAATTGGCGAGCGGGGATTCTTTGATCTTAAATGGCGCTGAGTGTCTGGATCGCAAAGGCCAGCCTGTCTTGAAATTTTCAAGGCATTTTATGGAGCAGATTGCGAGTATGAAAGAAAAGGGTTATGCGTTGAGAAGCGTTAAGGTGAATTTTGTTGTTTATTGGTTGAAGGAAGGTGCTGATGATGAAATTTTGGTGGTGCTGCCGGAGGTTTGGTTTGGGAGGTTTAGTCATACCAACAAACACTAAGGTGCCATTTAAAGTTCATTTCCCCAAAGAGCTTTAACTTGTTCAATATCAGCAATCAAACTTATCATCCCATTTATCTTCAATTGTAAATGGTGTTTTTGACAACATATACCATACGACAAATATTTCTGGCTGTGTTAAAAGCAAAATTTCATGAAAACGTCCTCCACCTTACAGCCGTTTTTATGCGCAATGGTATCATAAGCCTTCAACTGTTAATTGTTTGGTGAAGTCTTCAATTTTACTCTGAATATCAGCTACCTCATTTTCCCAATACTTCACGTTTTCATTCGCGTCATTTATTTGTTGATTGCGTTCAGTTGATGACCGCAATAATTGAAAGGCTGTTGCATCGTTCAATTTTATCTTGGCGACTTCCAGTTCATTATATGCCGACGTTAAATTTCGCGATAATTGTTCAATACTTTTTTTGATGTTGTCTACGTGCTCTTTTTCTTGCCGGCGCCGCTCCAGCCTTTCGCCTTCGACGATTTTAGCGTTTTGCTCCTCCAGCATCTTTTGCTGCTGATCAATTATATTCGAGTTCTCTATGGTTTTTCGTCTTAGGTCTTCTTTTCCTTTATCAGCAAAAGAGAAAAAAAGTATAATGACTAAAGTAAATGAAATCGAGACTAGTAGAATTTTGTTCCGGTTTGCAAATAAAAAAGAATCTTTTTTGTCTACTTCCGGCAAATGACTTGGCGTTTCGATATGGAAAATTGGCGGAGGCGTAATCGTAATGATATCTGCCAGGTCACTAATTGTGCCGGCTTCCTGCCAGTTGGGCAGACCTTCAAACCATACCATCGTAGTTTTTGTAATGTTTTGAGCTTTCAATTGCTCTAAACTCATTGGTTGAGACTGCTGCCCATTAATTTGAATAAAGTATTTCTTCATAACATAACTTTTTAGAAATTATAATATTTTGTCGTAACGTTTAGCCGCTAATCGAAATTGCCGATGCAAGCGGACTGAGTTCGCTCTCTACCACGATAATTGTTCTTCGTGAAAAGAGAGTTCCCAACTACTGAAAACCGGCAATTTTGGCTAATGGAAGTTCTTGTGATGCTAATTGATTTTCCTCCCATAGACAGTAACCTTTACATTAGGAATTAAGGATAAAGAGATGCCTTTTCCTAAACTAATACTCAACGATGATTTATGAACGCTTTTGCCTGAAGTGTCATAGAATGTGCCAGACGATGAATACGCTACTTTCCCATTGTCATGATAAGCAGTGCCTGAAGATGTCAATGCGACTTTGCCATTTGCGTGATATGCAGTTCCCGATGATGTTAAGGCAACTTTTCCATTATCATGATATGCTGTTCCTGACGAAGTAAAAGCAACTTTTCCATTAGCGTGATAAGCAGTTCCTGATGAAGTGTAAGCAACTTTTCCGTTTTCATGATAAGCTGTTCCTGAATCTGTCCACTTGATTTTTTTGTTTTCGTGATAAAGAGCCATTTTATTAAAATTTTATATGAATACTAACTTGGTACACCGATTTTCTTGAATTTTCGCTAATTCACCATTTCTCTGAGGACGAGTGCGGCAATTGCGATAATAGTGATTTGACTTTTTTTCATGTTTGCGTTTATTAAGGTTGTATTTATTTAATGTTATCTTCTTTGATACCCCGCCCTGCCTCCACTGCGAAGCTGTACCTGATAATTGGGGCAACCCCAACATTTGTAATTAAAATCCAGTTGCCAGGTGAGCGACAGTTCATATACGCCACGGGTCGCACCGATCCGGGAAGTGTTGAAATCGTATGAATAGCCAAAAACGAAATGATCCAATTGTACCGAGCCAAAGGGGTTGACGGACGTTACGAAATGGCTGTAGTCGCTTTTGCGACCGGGATTCGTAGCTACCGTAGTTCCGAAAGTGAACATTTTAAAGATCAGGGCCGTCCCCAGGTCGAAGCGATTGTATTGGGATTGGCGCATGTAATTGGCGGTCAGCAATAATTTGGTTTCGTCTGGAAGGAACATGAAACGCGTGTCGTAAAAATTAAACGCGTAACCACCGTGAACGGTCAGGTACATGTCTAGCGGTACATTTCCAGCTTCGGTAAACGAAATGTCAGGGCGGTTCAAATGCTTGAGTGCGGCACCAAACCAAACATCTTCTTTATCAAAAAGGAAACCGGCCGAAACATCGAAAAAGTCTATTTTCGGACTGTACCGCATTGCACCCGGATCGACGCTTGATGCACTGATTGATCCGGTATTGATATCCACTTGGTCTTCAAGCAAAAGTCCGCCAAAGTCGAAATTCTTACGGCCATACCCAGCCTCTATGCCCGGCCTAAAGTTCCATTCATCATCAATTGACACCCGATAAGCATAGGCACCGTTGACTTGAAAATAATTGTATCCGGTAAATTTCTCGGAATGGTTGAGTACCGTAATGCCAAGCCCTGCATTGTCTCCCAAAGCCGCATTGACGAAACCATATTCGGTATCCATACGGCGCGTCCCATCTGGCCATTGCGTGCGGTGCAAAACCCCTGCATGCCACGTATCCAGAAAACCTGTAAAGCCTGGATTGAGCGTTTCGGGAACCAGAAAATATTGCGTAAACACGGGGTCTTGTGCATGAACCTTTGGCGACAATCCAAGAAGGAATAAAAATAATAGTGCTTTTAATTTCATTGTTTGGCATTTACTTGATTAAGACGAAAGGATGGTTCTCATGGACGATGGTTCCGTAAAAAGTTTCGGCTTTTACTTTACAGTAATAGTTGCCGTTCTCTGAATCGATGTCCTTGATCTTACCATTCCAGCCACGCAACGTTTCCCCTTGTTCGGAATAAATCAGTGAACCCCAAGTGTCGTAAATGTCGAGCTGTACATTTTTTAACGCTTTGGTTACCGGCCTGAAAGTATCGTTGAGCGTATCACTGTTTGGTGTAAACGCATTCGGAACAACCAGCAGATAGCCTTTTTCGACCATTAAGGTGATCGTTTGCACATACACACATCCGAAAGGATAAGTCACGGTTTGCGTAACAACGTAATCGCCCGGATTGGTATAGGCATGTACCGGATTCAGTTCTGTTGAAAAAGTCCCATCGCCAAAATTCCAGGAAATGCTGATGTAATCCCCGGTCACAATGCTGTTGAATTGTATCGGATCGACTACGGAATAAATGCCGTAAGTGCTGAAGGCATGTGATCCCGTCTCAAATGAAGTGAAGCCCAGTTCGGGCGTATCGACAATTACCGGATAAGTGGCGACACACGAATTGCTGTCGGTTACGGTCAACATCACCGTCCCGTTGGTTTCGGTATGCATAATTTCATTGTTTGCTCCGCTGACCGTTCCGCTCGACCAATGCAACTGAAAAGGCGGAATTCCTCCGGAAATCTGCGCTACAAAATTCTGGCTTACGTAGTGGGTTTCGCAATTGAAATCGGTATCGGTAGTGACATTGATGACTATTGGTGGCGGACTGATGATGACGTATTGTGCCGTTTTAACGCAGCCCCGCGCATCAGTAACGGTGATGGAATAATTCCCTGCCGAGATGTTGGTTAAATCTTCTGTCGTTGCACCATTCGACCAACTGTAAGAGAATGGTGGTGTTCCTCCTGCAACCAATAAATTGATCGCGCCAGTATTGGCATTATTGCAATCGAGTGCATCGGTCAAATTACCGGTAAGCACGATTGGTTGCGGTTCCAGGATGGTGAATGTTCGTGTAATGGTACACGGCACACCGTCGATAATCGTAACCGAATAGGTTCCGGGCGCAAGATTGTTCCTTATGGTCCCTGCGGTGCTTCCGTCGCTCCAAGTTAAGTGAACCGGTGCAATGCCACCCACAAAATTGAGGTTGATGCTGCCGTCATTGGCACCGAAACACGAAATGTTAGTGACGGTTGGATTGACTACAAAAATAGGAGCTTCGGGGATGTTTACCGTGATCACTTTTTGGCAATTGGTGGCATCAGTAATCGTAATTACGTATATCCCTGCTGATAAATTGTCCTGAAAAAAACCGGTAGCCAGATTGTCCCATGCTGCCTGAAACGGACTCACTCCGCCACTAACCGTTAACGTAATCGAGGCATTATTTGCGCCGTAACAAGTTATTGGAGTGGTAACGATGGCAACCAAAATTTCATTGGGTTGGGTAATCGTAACTGACAGGCTTTGCACACAGCCTGAGTTGTCAGTCACCGTAAGGTTATACACTCCGGCCACAATATTGTTCAGGTTTTGCGTGTTGGCCGTAAAACCGTTGGGGCCCGACCACGCATATTGGTAATCAAAAATCCCCGGTGTAATTTCTATCATTGTCCCGCCTGTGATTGTCACGTTTATGGCTCCGGTTGCATACCCAAAACACAAAACATTGGTTTGGCTTTGTAAGCTTACGGTTAGCAACGGCGGTTCAGTAATTGTAAAAGTGGCCGTTTTTGGACCGCAATTATTGGTGTCTGTTACCGATACAACGTATACTCCTGGTGCAAGACTGGCAATATCTTCTGTTGCTGCAAAAGGGAAAGTATCTTTTGTCCATACAAAAATATAACTGCCCGTACCACCTGTGACTGTGATGTTGATCTCCCCATCAGTATCACCAAAGCAAGTGATGTCTTTTTCAAGATCGGTGGTGATTGCGATATCTGCAGGTTCCACTATCGTATAGCTTTCTGCAAGAGGACAACCTCCAGCGTCGTCGATGGCGAGGTTATAAATCCCCGGCGCGAGTCCGGTGATTGTGGGAGCGCTGGATGTGAATCCGCTTGGACCCGTCCATGCAATTACATAAGGCGGTCCAGATGTAAACGGGATTCCTCCCGTAATATTCGTTTGAATACTTCCATTGTTATAACCAAAGCAAGTAATATCGGTCACTGTTACATTTGAACTCACCGATGGGTTTACCGTTACAATGACCGTAAAAGGGATTCCGGGACAGCTTCCCGCAATGGGTGTTACTGTATAAGTTGCAGTTGCCGGACTGGTGGTGGTATTGGTTAGTGTTTGACTGATGCCCGTTTGCAACGTTTCGGCTGATGCGCCGGTAATGGCACCCAGTGGGTTGATTACAGGGTTTGGCCAGCTGTAAGTCGTTCCCGGTGGTACAAGGTCACCCGTTAGATTGTCTGGGATAATGCTAAATGCAGTCCCACTACAAATCGTGGCAGTTTTAGCGGCTATGATTGGATTGGCATTGATGCTGACTTCGGCGATATCAGAGGTAATGTCTGAACAACCACCCGTAGGCAAAGTGACGATACAATAGTAGTAAACTGTTCCAATGTTAGCCGCAGGCGGGTCATAAGTGGCATTCGTTGCCCCTGGAATCGCAACGCCTCCAACGGTAGTACTGGTCGTATTTGAATACCATTGGTATTGCGGTGTTCCCACTCCATTGACATAAGCTACGGCCAATTGTGTGGGCGTACTTCCCGAGCAAACAATACTGGAAGTGGGCTGTGTGGTAAAGGTTGGCGCGAGGTTGACTGTTATTGCCGATGTTGCTGATGTGACGCTGCATCCGACTCCACTTGGTTGTGTAATCACACAGTAATAATAAATGGTCCCCACTGATGTGGTTGGCGGATTATACGTATCGGTAGTCGCACCCGTAATCGGTGTTCCGGTTGTGTTGTTGTTCACCGTATTGCTGTACCATTGATAGGCGAATGTTCCCAGGCCACCACTAGCTGAAACGGCCAAAGTCGACGGAACAACAGTTTGGCAAACCGACTGTGAAACCAATGGTTGTGTAGTCACCACCGGATCGGCTGTAACAATGACTTCAGCGACCGCCGAGGCCACCGGACCGCAGCCATTCCCATTCAGCGACACCACCACATAGAAGTAATAGGTACCAGCGGTTGTGAATACTGCCGGAGTAAAATTAGCATTTGTTGCACCTGATATAGGGGTTCCTCCAACATTGCTGTTTGTCGTATTGGAATACCATTGGTAAGAGGGCGTTCCTGTACCTCCAGAATAAGTCACTGCCAATGCAACAGGTACCGTTCCACCAACACATAAATCTTGCGTTGCCAACGGATGTGAAGCGATGGATGTGCCTGGAGTGATCGTGATGTTTGCCGTTTGCGACGTAATGCTAGAACAACCTCCCGAAGAAGGCAGCGTGATAATGCAATAGTAGTACAAAGTGCCCACTGTCGCCGCAGGTGGCGTAAAGGTAGGGTTGGTTTCTCCCGTAACGGCAGTACCTCCGATTGTCGAGTCGGCTGTATTTGAATACCATTGGTACGTTGGCGTCCCCGTTCCGTTTGCATAGGCCACAGATAGTGCCGATAGCGTACCGCCTTGGCAAATCGTTGCAGATTGCGGATGTGTGGTTATATTAGGTGCGGCAATTATAATCAGCTGTGCCGTATTGCTCACCGCACTGCAGCCCGCCGTAGCCTGGTTAATTGTGCAATAATAATACAGGGTTCCCACTGCAGCGGTTGGAGGGACAAACGTGCTGCTGGTTGCTGTTGGAATTAAAGTTCCCGTAGTCGTATTGTTGGCGGTATTGCTGTACCATTGGTAAGACATAGCCCCATTGCCGCCGCTGGCATTCACCGTGAGATTGGTAGGTGTAGCCCCTTGACACAACGTTTGCGAAACCAAAGGCTGAAGGTCGATCGTGGGGTCTGAAAATACGACTACTTCAGACACACCGGTTGTGACTGCTCCGCAACCTGTTCCGCTCAGCGTCACCGTAGCATAATAGTAATACGTACCGGGGTTTGTAAAAACCGGTGGCGTGAAATTTGCGCTGGTGGCCCCCGAAATTACGGTACCGCCTGTTGCTGAATTCGTCGTGTTGGAAAACCATTGGTATGCTGGCGTTCCTGTACCGCCTGAGTAAGCTACTAAAAGTGGCGATGGTAGGGTTACACCCATGCAAAGTTGTTGTGAAGTTGTTGGATTTGTTGTAATCGTAATTGCAGGGGTAATTGTTACCGTGGCGATATTGGAAGCAATGTTGGCACATCCACCACTAGGCAACGTTACGATGCAGTAGTAATACACTGTTCCCACAACGCCCGATCCCGGATTGTAAGTTGCGTTGGTTTCACCCGTTAAAAGCGTTCCGCCCGATGTACTGTTTGTGTTATTGGAATACCATTGGTACAACACCGTCCCTGTTGCATTGGTCGCAACAGATAGCGGCGCGACCGTTCCCCCCAAACAAACGGTTCCTGATGCGGGTTGAGTCGTAAATGCCGGTGCAGGATTTACCGTAACAGTATAGCTTACTGCAGTTCCAGAGCAGCTGCCGACCGAGGGCGTAATGACGTAAGTCACCGTACCGGGATTTGAATTGGTCGTGAAAATCGTTTGTGCAGGGATCACAGCAGTCGATCCCAAAGTTTGAAAACCCGAAATACCTGCCGTTGCGGTGGCCGTCCAAGAGTAGTTGGTGCCGGAGGTATTGGAAGTCAGCGTCACCGGAACGGTCGATTGTCCCGAGCAAATCGTTTGTGACAGAACGGTGTTGGTGAGCGTTGGCGTCACATTGACCGCAAATGTTTGGGTGGCAGTTGCCGAGCCACAGCTGTTGGTTACCGTCAGCGAGACCGTATAACTTCCGGGAGTGCCGTAAGCGATGCTTCCGGGTGATGCCGTACTGGATGTTGGAGGTGAACCGCCCGGGAAACTCCAGGCATAAGTCAGTACTTCGCCTGTTGGCGCACAACTGTTTGTGACTGCTGTAGGGTTTATTGTCGCACTTCCGCACGCATTTGGGATTGCGTTTATGGAAACTGTGGGCGGCTTTTTGACGGTGACGGTTTGAGGTGCCGAAGTAACACTTCCGCATCCCGCATTTGACGCTGTCAATGAGATTGTGTAATTGCCTGGTGTAGTGAAATTAAATGCTGGATTTGCAGATATAGCCGTCGTCCCGTTGGCATAAAACGCCGGCGGCGGGGCAATGCCGCAATTTGCAGCTGCGTAAGTGACGTTCCATTGGTAAGTTATTGGGGTACATGAATTGGCAACTGAAGTAGTATTGTTAGTCGTAACCGGAAGGGCAGTACAACCATTGTTGTTGCTTAGGGTGAATTGTGGGACTGGAGGGGATTCGATGCAGATTGTTTTTGAAATCGTTGATAATCCACAAAATCCTTGGGCTGTTAATGTCACAGTATAATTGCCAGCGGTTGTGTAGGTGTGAGAAATATTTTGTGGTAAAGTGAGACCCGTAGTCACTATTGGAGATCCGTCACCAAAATCCCATGTGTAAATCGCTTGTTGATTGCAATTTTGACCATAGCCAGCAATTGTGGTATTAATAAATTGAACACTGGTATTGATGCAGGCGCTTGGTGGCGAAGTAAAATTTGCTTGAGGCTTAATTAGCACTACTATATTGGAGGTGGTAAAGGGCGTTGAACTACATGCGTTTGTAACTGTCAAAGTTGCTGTAAACGAACCGCCTGGGCAACTGGTCGTAGTATAAGAATGTGGTATTGGGAAATTTAAAGAGGCTATCGGATTTCCAGCATTGAAATATGTTGAAGCTTCAAGTTGAATTTGGGTAAATGTTAATGCAGGTGTTCCATCTCCATAATTGATCAGATAAGTTGTATCATTTGAATTGGTTCCCCAGTTTGAAATTGCAAATTGCAGATTAGTTGTTGGAGCACATAAATTCTGCGTACTTCCTGGACTTGTTAAGCCGCCAGAAGGATTTGAAACGTTTTTCACAACATAATTTTTCACTGATGTACAACCGTTTGTTGCCACAGCAGTAATAACCATATTATATGCACCAAGTTGGGAATAGGTATGTGTTGCAGGAAACGTTGCATTGTTTTGAGTATTTCCATCCCCCCAATTAATTGTGTAAGTCGTTATACACGCAGTCGAGGCAGATGAGTTTCCGACAGTTATTGTGTAGATTGAATTAGATGCGGCGTTAGCGCAGTTATCAAAAGGCGAAAAAACATTATTAACATCAGTAAAGTTTGTGTCCGGCCTTTGCTTCACTACCACTGTTTTAACTTTCGTAGTACTTAAATTATTTACATCAGTAACAATAAGAGTTACTGTAAAATTTTGGTTTCCACAACCGAACGCAGTGAAAACATGAGAGGGGTTAGCTGTCGTTGCAAGGGGACTTGCATCACCAAAATTCCATGAGTACGTATATGGACTATCCCCAGTTACAGTTGATGTAAATTGTATTGTAGTTCCCGAACAAGTATTATCATTCGTAAAAGTAAAGTCTACTACTGGTGGTGGAATTGAAAAGGAACTCCTAGCAAGTGCTGAAAACGATAAAAAACAGAAAAATAGAACCTTGTAAAATTGCTTCATTAATTTAAATATTTAAAAAAAATATATCCGACGATTTCGGTGCTTTTGACTTCTACTTGAATCCATTCTCCGATTTGACCTTTAAATATTACAATTTCAAATTCAGCGAGTTTTTCTAATATTTCAAAATTGGTTCCGGGACCTTGGCGAAGATTTACACCTTCAATGGTAGTGGTCAGCATTTGATCCTCCTCATAGCTTATATCCAACCCGCTGCTATCACTGTGATAGCTGCTTCTTGAATCGACCGTTGAATAAGACTTGGCAGGTTTCCGGCTTACGCTTTGGGTCTTTGGTTTGCTTTTGTAAAAAGTCTGTGTTGATCCGCCGCCACAAACACCACAACTTCCGCCATTAGAGCAATGCGCACATCTACTACAATTAGTGCAAGCTGAACATGAGGCCGAACCTGTGCATCGTCCTTCTGTTTTAGTACAACAGGAGGCTAATAATTTGTTGGTTTTCGTTTGGCTAATAGCGGTCAAAGAAAAAAACGCCATTACCAAGGTTAAAATAGTCTTCATTATTATTTTTTTATTTAGTCATCAACTTCCAATTCATACGTATTGCCGTCTTCATCAGTCGCCTCCATCACCCCATAACGCACCCATTCTACCTCGACATCCCTTTCGTCTCCATTGGCGTCTTCGATGGTTCCCTCACCATATTTTCCACTAACTGAAATATTTCCGGATACATCATTTCCATCATAGTCTGATCCGTTGACGTCGTAGTTGTATTCGTAGCTTCCCGACGTGCCAGTACGGTATTCGTATTTATAGTCCGAGTCGATGTGATAAGTGTCCGCGGAAACTTCATCCTGCGCGCTCGATACAGAATTGTCTGTATATATGCTTTGCTGGAATTGATTTGATTGGTCTTCCTTATTTCTACAACCGACGCAGATTACCAGCAGCGCAGTCACTAAGAAGTAATGTAATTTTTTCATGTGGTTTTATTTAATCTTCCCATTTACAAAGTTCCAATCCTGTTTTCTCAGCCGCCTCCCGCCCCATCGTAACGACTTCATGCTTACAGCCACTTAATCCGCGGCAGGTTCCTTTATAATGGTATTTTTTTTCGCCCGAACTGTTGCATACGTAAACCGTTGCACCTATTGTTTGAATAGCCTTAACGTCATTGGATGCTACAGCTTCCTGGCCAAGATTATTCGATGAAGTAAAAGACTGCGCCTCGGGCTGTTGCCCGCACGCTACAAAAATATAAACGCACAGCGACCACAGCGCGATACGCACGAAGATTAGAGTTTTCATGTTTGTTCTTCTTTCGGTTATGGCGTGTAGTGATGATTTTTGGCCTGGCAGCCGGATTTTGGCGTAGATGTGGTGTGGTATTTCGGACGCAGCAATTTTAACTAAAAAAATATTCATTTCTTAAATATTTCTTAAAAAACTGTTGAATTGTGGGCAATGTCGGTTAAACGACACCACGCGGTAAAAATAATACCAAAATTTTGTTCTATTTTACGGAAAACCGTAATGTGCAGCCATAGTTGGACCTTTTTTAGCCACAGCACAAAACTTTCTTAAATATCGGCCCCAAATTTTAACCACTCCATTTTCATCATTAATTTTAAAGGAACCATTTTGACCGACACCGTCGTAAAGCGGCCTAACGTGGCTGTAATTCCGAAAATCAATCGTATATGGATATCGAAACAATAGATAAAATTTGCAAAGACCTGCCGTACGTTAAAGAAGAAATCAAATGGAAAAGCGATTTAGTTTACATGATTGCAAAAAAGATGTTTTGCATCGTGGACCTTGAAGCAGTTCCAATGTCTGTTGCTTTCAAAGTATCGAACGAAGATTTTGATGAGATCTCCAATGGACCCAATTTTAAACCCGCGCCTTACTTTGCGCAACATCAATGGGTCACTGTAGTTGACACGAATAGGATATCCCTGGTAGAATTGAAAACACACATAAAAACCTCTTACGAACTGGTAAAGGCGAAGCTTACCAAAAAAGCCTTGCGTGAATTAGATGGTTAGGAACTACCGCCAACAGCCGGTAAGCAAAATCGCTGAGAATTGTAAGGTTGACGTCTTATTTTCACGAAGAAATATTATCTTGGCAGAGAGAACTCTGCTCGCTTGAACCGCAACCGCGCCAAACGTTGGCTGCTATGCGATCGCGATGGAAGTAGCTTAGGAGATTTATTTTTAATATTTTATCGAAACAATTTTAGATTGCCTTTCCGTTTTTCCCAATTTTAATGTCACGCTATCGCCAACTTTTCTGTCCATGAAAATTTTTGCAATCGGAGAATTAAACGCAATCTTTCTTTTTGCAATATTTGCCTCATCGACACCAACAATTTGATAGTCTTGAATTTTGGGATCTGAATCAGCTGTGAAGAAAACTTCGGCACCGAAACGCACCTTATTTTTTGGCTGTTTTGAAAGATTAACTATTTTGGCCGACGAAATTCGGTTAAGTAGCAATTGTAATTTAGCATTAATAAAATTTACAGCAATGCGATTTTCATTTTCATCTGAGATTAAAAGATTGTCGCGCTCGTAAATCATTTTATCACGTTCCGCAAGTAACTCACTATAGCCAGATTCTGTAACATAATTTACCATACCCGGAGGTAAATCGGCACGGGGCGGAATAATTGGCAATTCCTCTTGATCACTTTCCTTCACAAATCCCCTACTCATATTATTCGATTATCCTAGTTTATCACCTTTAACTAAAATTAGCGATATGATTTGGCTTTAAAAAGTTTTGTGGATAATCTTAACGATTTTATGAGTTTAGATGGAAGAATTTGACCAAATCTGTTCAAGTTAAATAAAACGTTTAGCTGCTGCAATATCGCAAAATTCATACTTACGAAAGACACTATTTTATAAATCTTAAAAGCAATGCTGTAATCCCTTACTTGTATATAGCCCGAACTTTACCGAATTCAAATAAAAGATTGGTTATGGCAAAAATATTTTTTACAGATTGGGAATCACTTTTAAATGTGGGGATATCGACGCTTATTGGGTTTGTTGTCCTTTTTTTGTTTATACGGATATCGGGTAAGCGCACACTGTCTAAACTTACGGCATTTGACTTTGTCGTTACCGTCGCATTGGGCTCTACACTCGCTTATATGATGCTCGGCACTGTACCGCTCGTTGAAGGCGCGGAGGTGTTGTTTTTGGTGATTTTTATGCAGTATGTTTTTGCGTGGTCGGCGCGGTCTTCGAAACCTTTAGAGAAATTGATTAACTCGGTGCCGACCTTGTTGTATTATAACGATGCGTTTTTAGAAGAAGCGATGTCGAAAGAGGCTGTGACCAAGGATGAGCTCTATGCCGCGATTCGGCATTTGGGAATTGAATATATGGAGGATGTAAAGGCGATTGTGATGGAAGTAAATGGGGTGCTAACGGTTGTGCAAAAATCTAAAGGTTCGGGTATTGGTGCTTTGGATGAGATAGTGAAACCTTAAATAGTATTGGTTTTAAAAAAAGAAAGCCCGCGTAGTTCATACGCAGGCTTCCCTATAAATAAGGAATCTAACAACCTTACATTTGGGATGACGCGAACACGGCATCGTAATGTGGCGTTAGGTGCAGCAGCCCGTTAGAAGGACACCTGCTTCCTTACCTTATGCTATTGTAAAGTTATGGCACTGATTTGCATTAAGTTTATATTATTTGCAGTAGACTTTATAAAATCTGCCATATTGTAAGTACTTGAATCTTAAGAAATCGCTAACATTCTATGGCACAGTTCCTGCAAACAGGAAGGCATGATAAAAAACCTATTTCTACTCCTACTGGCAACACTTGCAGTGTCGTGTGTGCCAGGCTTTACACTACCCACTGACTTTTCGAACCGTTCCCCAAGGGTTGCCTATGAAAAAAAACTCAAGAGGGAATTCCCTTCGCTTGCCGGATGGCAGGCCGCGCATGATAATGCCTTGCTGCAACCGCGGGACATTAAACTTCCGCATGGCGGTAAGGGGAACTTTGACCTTGTGGCATTTCCTGTGTACAGTTACCGTTTCGAATTGCAGGCCGGAGAAGTAATCGATGCCCAAGTCATCACTGACAGCATTGGGCAGGATGTCTTTGTTGACCTGTATTCGGCGATGGATAGTACCGAGCCGATAGCAAGCAATGCGCACGAATCACGCTCACTGGAATTTGCGGTGCGTGAAACAGGAACATTTGTCCTGACCATACAGCCGCAGGCCGGTGCCGATTATAAATGTACGGTGCTTATCAATAAGCGCCCATTGTATGCCTTTCCCGTAGCGGGAAAGGGCAACAGCGCGATACAAAGTTTTTGGGAGGCACCGCGCGATGGCGGGAAGCGCCGCCATGAGGGGATTGATATATTTGCCAAGAAAGGCACCCCGGTAGTGGCCGTTACCGATGGTTTTATAAGCGATACCAGTGACCGCGGCCTGGGCGGCAAACAGGTCTGGCAGCGTGCGGGGATGTTTGGCAATTCTATCTATTATGCCCATTTGGATCGTATTGCAGTAGAGGCCGGTGTTAGCGTAAAGGCCGGCGATACTTTGGGCTATGTAGGCAATACCGGAAATGCGAAAGGCGGGCCTGCGCATTTGCATTTTGGCATTTATGAAGGGTGGCAGGGCGCGGTGGATCCGTTGCCATTTGTTTACAGGCACGAACAGTTGACGGCAGACCAGTTTTTGGACAGGCCGTCAAAAAATAAATACAAGGGCAGGCGTACCGTAAAAGGTTAACCTGCCGCCTGGCGCTTTACCTGCCGAAAAGTTAGGTTGATCCTCGGCAAAATCTGTTTTGCGGTCTTGGGAATCTGGTGCTGCCAAAAGGTGTTCGTGGTTCCGGACATAACCAATAATGTTCCGTGGTGCAATGGAATCTCGACCGGTTTCACTTCTTTCATTGTCTTGTGGCGCAGCCTGAACGGACGCGTCTCGCCGAAAGTCACCGATGCTATCGTTGGGTTTTGGCCGATCGTGCCCTCGCGGTCGCTGTGCCATGATACCCCGTCGTTGCCGTTGCGGTAGAGATTGAGCAGGACGGCGTTGAAATGCTGGCCGGTTTCAACTTCGACGCGTTTGCGGATTTCCAGTAATTCGGGTGTCCAGTCCAGCCCGTCCTGGTCAGCGCCGGGATTGGTCTTGTCCTCGTACCAGGCGATCATGCGCGGGACGGTCCGGAGCTTGTCGTAGATTTCCATTTGGTATTCGCGCCACGGCGTGGTGTGGAGTAGTGTTTCGTAGTAATTGTTGGATTGTTCCTGGGGAATGAAACCTTTGAATAACATGACCTCTGCATCGGGTAGATGGAGGTGTTTTTTTTTAGGTGATTGGGTTTGGAACAGGTCGGTATCGGGGAAAAGGGTCATAATTTGTTTTTTTATGTTTTTTTCTTTTGTCTTGATACAAAAGAAACAAAAAATCAAGGCGGCAAGAAAAAAGCTTAAAAACTACCTCAAAATTTAATTCCGCACCCCGAACCGCTCGCCTCCGGCTCGTCTACGCGGAGTGCTGCCATTAAATTTTTCGTTGTTTTTTTGCGCTTTTTTCTTGATGCCTCCTAAGCGGAATTTTATTTGCACTTTCCTGCGTGATACTTCGGAAAGCCTTCTAAGGTGTTGAGTTGGGATTTCATGTTTTTGGCATCTTGTGGCGTAGCGTCAGCAACCATTACTTTTATTCTAGTCCTCGGATAGTTTGGCCTTGATCAATTCGCGCAGCGTTAGTTCGTCGAGCAAACCGCCAAAATATTTGTCGAGTACTTTTTGGAATACCGGATTGGCATTTGGGACGCTGGCAAAGAGGGTCATGCTTGACCGGAGTTTCATGTCGTCGGGGTTGCCGAAAATTTCATTTGCGGTTTTGCCTTGGATGTTCAACAGCTCTTCTGAGATCTGGACGAGGTGCTTGCCCAGGACGGGATGTGAGAGGTAGGCGGCGGCTTCTTCCCTGTTTTTTATGGCATAGAATTTTGCGGTTTCGCTTCTCCCGAGCCCCTTGAGTTGCGGAAATATAAACCACATCCAATGCGATTGTTTCTCCCCTTTTTTTATTTCGGAAAGCGCCTTGAGGTAGGTTTGGTTTTGGGCGTCTAGAAACCTGCTTAACTGGTTGGTGGTACTCATGCTGATCATTGTCTGGTATTTTAAAGTTAGTGATTTTATGCATTCATTTTATGGCGCGGGAGGCCAATTTCGTGTTCCTGCGGGTGGGGCGCGGTGGGTCATGCGGACGTCTTCGCGGATTTGCTGAAAAATCCAATTCCAGAAAATGAAATAAAAAATATTTTACAGAACATTATGACGGGATGGCTCAAAATGCCGATCAATACGCATATATGCTTTTAAACAAATTGTCACAGTCTTTGAAGACAAAAGCCTGCCGGACTTTGCTGCATATATCAAAAAATACATTGCAAAGTAGCCCAGCCGCTAACCGCTGCTAAAAAAATTGCTTGCTTCCGTGTGTTAAACGTTCGTTTTTCAGCAAGAAGTTTTTATCTTGGCAGAGCGAACTCAGTCCGCTCGCACCGCGACTTCGGTTACCGGCGAAATCCTGGTTGTAACCCAATTACAGCCGACCTGGAATCATTAACAGAATGCGTTTGAACTTAAAACTAAAAAGCTACCTGACTATCTTAACCTTCCTCGTTGTAGGTGCGTTGGTAGTGGGAATTTCCCAACTTTTAAAAATGCCGAATGGGTTGAATCCTGCCTTTATGGTCTTGGGTTTATTCATTGCCGTAAATATTGCAACGGCCAAAATTTTCAACCTCAATTCCGAACTCAAAATTTTTTGGTCTTTCAGGAAAATTTATTTCCTGCCCATCGGGTTTGTCGCGGGCGGATTAATTGCAGCCAGTTCAACCCTGGCGGGACTTTTAATGGCCGTAACTGATTTAAGCGACCTCAAATTTGACACGACATTCAACTTAACTTCTATCCTACTGACTTTGGTAATTGTGGCTTGGGAGGAACTCTGGTTTCGCGGAATTTTCCTGAATTATTGCAGTCAAAATTTATCGGCAGTTTCAATTTCAATAACCATGGGGATGCTGTTTGCGTTGGTGCATTTACTAAATCCTGAAATTAATTTACTCAAAACAGGGCCGACTTTGTTTTTTGCAGGAGCATTCTTGACCATTATCTATTTTTATTTCAAATCAATCTGGCTTCCAATCGGGGTTCATTTCGGAAACAATTACCTGATAATCCAAAGCAACATTGACAAACACTGGCTGTTTGGGAAAGAGGGATATTTTGATGCGATCATCATTGCTATTTTATTTCTGGCATTTTTAAGACTGACTTTGAACAAAACAAGCAAACCAATCGGGCTGTAGTTAACAGCGATTAGAGGCTCATCAGCACCTTTAAGATTGTGAAATTCGCCTGATAACCAAGACATGCCCCCTTGATGAGATTACTGTATTTTCACATCCAGTATCGGGTGGCTGGTAATTGCTTTCCCACTTCTTTAGCGAGGAGTTCCGCAATCCTGATTTTGTCATCGATTTGTAGTGTTTATTGAAACACCATCGACCACTGATGAATTAGTTATTTACTTTGAAGTAAAGTATTAACCTTTTGATTTTGTCTTTCCCTTTCCAAGCGTCTTAATTCATCATCATCCTTACAATCACAACAAACGGCGGTTGCTGATACTAATGCAAAAAGTAGCGGTTTGAAAACTTCTTTGATATTTTTCATGACTTTGATTTTTGAGTTCCTTAATTTAAAAAAAAGCGAAAATTCACGCAAATGAAAATGAACAATTGTAAAAGTCTGATGCGCAATTTTATTGGCTGTGTTGGGCTATTTGTCGGGATTTTGGTGATTGGCAGCATTAATTAGGTGCTGCTTGTTTATCTCCAGATATCGTTCAAGCACCTCTAGTGATGAAGTATGTGTGGAGCGCGCGGCCCTTCTCAGAATTTCCGGGTCAACGCCAAAAATTTTGCTCCAGCGGTATACCTCAGTATCGTCATGGATGTTTATTACACATGGACGGCGATTCTCTGAATGTGAAACTTGCGATTGCATAACAAAGGTTTGCAGTATAACTTATGATGTTTCCTAGTTATTTTCGATTATACGTTCTTCCAAGACTTGACCGTTTGCGGAATAGATGATCACCTTGGCCTTTGCAAACAACTTTTTAGAAAGCAGGACCGCTTTCTGTACCACCAAGTTTTTATTTGTATTTTGAATCTTTGTCGACGACCAATTGCCTGCCTTGGCATACCATTGACCTGCTAATTTCCTGATGTGTATTGTTTCCATATTATATATTCTTAATTCAAATTATTTGCGGAATTATGAAGGGTTACTCGTCAAATTTCAGTTTTTTGCCCAGACAGTTATTTACATGATATGGGCCAATTTTTATAATTTAATAAGATGTCGAATCTGGAAAAAGCGCAAAAAATAGGTTTGAAGCGTTATAAAATTTATAAAAAAGTACTGCTACGATTTCATAGCAGTACCTCTGACCATAAGCAATCCTAATGAATGGGGGTTTCAGACTTATTTGTTATCGATGCGTGCTTTTGCATTAGGATCGTTTTCAAAATCTTTTTGTAATTGTTCCCAACTGTTATCGCTTGAATCCATTGCCGAAAGAATGTAGGCCAAAATAGATTCGCAGACGAAAGCTACGCGTTCCGGGTTTTCATCGGATGTTTCAGCAACATCCCATCCGGAAACGCCACCGTAAATATGTTCAGCACCAAAAACAGTAAGTAAGCTTTTACTTCCAGGAGCGTCATGATAAGCATCGGTACGCCAATTTTCAACATCTGAAAAATTAAGGTTGATGTCTTTGTCGCCATATATTACAAGTGCAGGCAGAGACATGGTCTTAAAGTTAATGCCTTTCAAGATAGGATAATTTGTTAATGCAAATTCTCCGTTAAGACCTTCTGGACTTCCGGGCGCTCCAATCATTACCCTGGCTTTTAATCGAGGATCGGGCATGTGTATAGTTTCTCCGGTTGTATTGTCGGATACTTCAGCACCTGCCAGCATTCCTACTGTAAGAGCGCCAAGTGAGTGGCCTATAGCAGATACTTGCGACTTGTCGGCACGATTTTCCAACCCCGGAACTGTGGTCAAGATCTGGCCAAGATTGTCAAGAATAAAATGCATGTCCTTGACTCTTGATTTCAAAAACAAGCGGCCTTCAGGACCGTTAGGATCAAGACCTAAGAGTTTGGAGTCAGGATGGGTTGGCTGGATTACGATAAAGCCTTTCGATGTGAAGAACTCGGTCAGGGGTGCTAATCCTCTTAACGAAGAAAGATAGGTGGACGGGCCGTGACCATGTGAAAAAATTACGATTGGAAGGTTACCTCCATTGACAGGCGCAGATATTTTCAAGTGCATGTCTACAGGCCTGTCAAAAACAGGCATTACAAGAGGACTGTAAGTGATAACAGGATTTGCGCTAAATCCGATAATTGAAATTTGATCTTGATTTTTCATCGTTTAAATATTTTAGTTTAACAATACACAAAGGTTGATAGATTAAGGAAGTCGTACGTATCCTAATTGAGGATTTGCGTAGTCAAAATGAGAATGGCTTTTTAAATATTTAAAATGATTTTCAAGCTATTATAAAATAAAAGAGATACTTATTCCAACTTGGAATTAAGTATCTCTTTTATAAACGCTTTTAATGTTTATTGCTCTTCTTACAACTAATTAAACGAATGTCTGAAATCTACAGGCGATAATTTAGTCTTGGTTTTAAACAGTTTGCTAAAAGATTGCGGATGCTCGAAGCCCACTTGATATGCAATTTCTGAAATCGTCAAATCGGTTGTGGACAATAGCTCCTTAGCCTTATCAATCATTTTATTGTGTATGTGCTGTTGCGCATTTTGGCCGGTTAACGAGCGTAACATATCGCTGAGGTAACTCGGTGACAAGTTTACAAGTTCTGCAAGATACTGTACTGTTGGAATACCTTGAGTGGAGGTCTTTCCATTATTGAAATAGTCATCCAATATCACTTCCAATTTTTCGAGTAAACTGTTGTTAACGGCCTTTCTTGTAATAAATTGGCGTTTGTAGAAACGGTTGCAGTAATTTAATAATAGTTCAATTTGTGAAATAATTACATCCTGGCTGAAATCATCTATACGGCTGTCCAATTCGTCGAGGATGATATCGAAGATAGATAGGATAGTGACTTTTTCTTTATCCGATAAATGCAAGGCTTCATTAGCAGCATATGAAAAATAGCCGTAGTCTTTGATCTTTTTTGCGAGAGGGTAAGATAGTAAGAAATCAGGATGGATTAGCAGCACATAGCCGGATTTTTTAACTTCATCCGGGCTCTCGAACAACTGGTTTGGTGCGGTAAAAATTAAGCCGCCCTCACTAAAGTCATAATGATTCTGACCATACTTTACTTTAGAAGCGATATTGGTTTTGTATGCAATTTTAAAGTAATTGAGAACCATCATTTCAGGCAGCTCACCCGATACATTGACATCATCAAGATTTATCATGCTGATCATAGGGTGTAACGGCTTTGGCAGTCCCAGAGCCCGATGGAAGTCATTCAGAGAGTCAAATTTTCGGTGGGTTGGTTCTTCTTTCTTCATCGTTTAAATTTAAATAAAATTAGTTACTAATAAATGTTTGGACTATTTCTTCGCTAACCATGTTTTAAACAGTTGCATATAAATCGGCATTATGATGTAAGTCATCAAAGGAACCAAGATTGCTGATAATATTAGTGTACGAATCAATAATGGAACTGGCATCAATAAGTCATCAAAGAAATATGATACAATGTTGATTACCGGATAAATAGCAAGCCATGATAGAAATGCTGTTTTGTGTGTTAATGTATTTTTCATTTTTTTAAGATTTACAATACAAATTTCAATATTGGCGATTTGTGCCATGAAGTCTAAATGAGGAATTTAGTAACCAAAACGAGTATTTGCCAATTGCCTTTTAATGGATGTTTCCTATTGAGATTGCTGCTAATTTGTCGGTTTTGCAATCCTGCTACAGGTGTAGTTTTTATGTGTGCATTAATACAAATTTTGTTCTCGAGCCAGTAATTTTGCTATTGTATTTAAGGTTCCGGGAAGGAGTTTTCCGTTTTGAACTGACAGCATTAACACACTCTATTGTTATTGTAAACAGATAATTCGATAAAACAAAACGCTAATCCTATAAAATATTCCAAATAACATCGGCTAGTTTTGATAAAAATCACAGCTATGAAATCACTTCTAGTATACCACGTTGACGATGACGAAGACGAAATCATTTTCTTCAATCAGATTATGACCGATTTGGGGCACAACAGCAGGTCATTCACCAATGGCCGCGACCTGCTCAATTGCATCGATGACGGCGCCCAGCCCGACATCATATTCGTCGACATCTACATGCCCAAGATGACCGGCCTTGAGGTCGCCACGTTGCTGCGCGATTTTTCGTCCATGGCCGAAACGCCGATAATTGCCGTCACAGGCTTGCCCAGTGAAATGATCAGCGATTCGCTGATTGAAAACGGCGTGAATTACATACTGGAAAAAGTGCCCAACTTCGAGCAATTCAAAGGCGTTATCGCCAATGTGATGCAAGAGCAATTGGGACAGAAATTGTACTCGGAGTAGTTTGAAACCAACAGATTTTGCGCAAAAATCTTTCCTCGTTGATTTTTCGTAAATTTGTTTATACTTGTAATAAAATAGATGAACAACATCAAGACCGTATTCAGCATCAAAGACCTCGAAAACCTTTCGGGTATCAAGGCACACACGATCCGGATTTGGGAAAAACGGTACAATGTATTGCAACCCATGCGCACCGAGACCAATATCCGCGTGTACAGCTTGGCGAGCCTGCAAAAACTGCTCAACATCACTTTGCTGCACAACCACGGTTATAAGATTTCGAAAATCGCCAAATTTGCGCCCGAAAAGATTCCGCAGCTCGTCAAGGAAATCACCTCGAACAAAAACGCAAACCACCATGCCATCAATGCGTTCAAGGTGGCAACGGTCAATTTCGACCAGGCGCATTTCCTGAGTACGTACCACGCCTTGCTGTTCGATAAAAGTTTCCGCGAAGTGTTCTATCAAGTGTTCATCCCGCTGCTCGAAGAACTCGGAATTTTGTGGCAAACCAACACGATTACGCCCGCGCAGGAACATTTCATCAGCTTTTTGATCAAACAGAAAATCATCCTCAACACCGAAAGGATCCAAGCGGTCGAGCCGATTACAGACGACCGTGTCTTTGTTTTGTATTTGCCGCTCAACGAAATCCATGAACTCGGGCTCATGTACATCAACTACGAGCTGCTCATGAACGGATGCAAAACGGTTTTCCTGGGTGAAAGCGTCCCGATGGAAGACCTCAAGGACCTGCACAAACATTTCGACAATATTGTGTTCGTCTCGTATCTTACGGTCCAGCCGAACAATGTCCATATTGATGATTACCTTCAGAAATTGTCTGAAGAAATACTCCAGAAAGATTCGAAACTGTGGATTTTGGGCCGCCAAACCCGCTACATCGATCGCTTCAAGCTGGGTGCGCAAGTCACCGTATTCGATTCGATCCGCGAATTGATCGACCAGGTTTAGTCCAAAAAAAAAAGCCTCCCCGAAGGAAGGCCTGATTTTGAGATCACTTTATTTATTTTCTGAAAACATCTGCTGCAAAGGCTTGAGCTGTTCCAGATCGAGGTTGGAATCCTTGAGTGCCGAAACCATCGTCATGATGCTCGTCGGGTTCATGTCATTTCCCAGGATGCGCACCACTGCAAACCCATTTTCCTTTTTGTTGGCATACAAAACGAACTCGTCGATGTGTTCGTCGTCGCCCACAAAACTGATCGAGCCGCCTTCCTTGCCGGAACCGAATTTCATCAGTTGTTGGTATTTTTCATCCTTGAGGATCTTATTGACCTTTTCGCGTTCGGCTTCAAACTGCGCCGTATTCGAATCGTTGACCCTGAAAGCCAGCACATTCATGCGGTCGAACGACTGGAACGCTTGCTTCTGCTCGACAGACAATTTCGTCTTGTCGATGTTGAGGATGCTGGGCGAAATGTCCAGCGCGATGAAACTCTTGTTCGACGTATTTTCTACAAAATATTTCTGCAGGCTCGGCTCTTTTTGGCAACCGATGAGCAATCCGAACGATAAGGCAATGAGGAGAATCCGTTTCATAACTTAAATTATTTCGGGCCTTTCGGACCTTTTGGGCCTTTGCTTCCCTTGGTGGCTTTCTTGAGATCGTCGCCGCCCGGGAAACGCATCTTGTCTGTGAGTGTCGAGATTTCATTGAGGTCGAAATTTCCGGTGAGCGACATCAGTACGGTGTCGTCGCCTTTTCCACCTTCTATAAACATCAGGAGTTCCCTGACCTGCGAATCGGTAGCGCCCGATTTGACCATGATCTTGATGTTGCGGCCGCTTTCGGTGATGCGCATCAATTCTTCAAGGCCGGCCGATTTGATGTAGGAATTGGCAGTCGCTTTCATCTCGTTCTCGACACGCGTACTTTTGGTGGTAAACACCTTGAGGTTGTCGAGTTTCTTGATCAGGCTCAGGTATTGCTGCGCTTCTTTGTCGGAAGCATCCATTTTGACCTTGCTCATGAGGTCGAACATTTTTTTGTTGACGATGATCGAAGTGACGTCGTCCTGTCCGTCGAATTTATCAAACGCGCCCTGGGCGAAAGCCAGGACCGGAAGGAACGTAAAAACTGTGGCAATGATTAACTTTTTCATTATTTCTTTTGTTTTTTATTTGAACATTTTTGTTTTTGAAACCTTATTCGTGGTGGTCCACAAATACCCTGTCCTTGGTGGTTTCGTAGGTTTGGATGTATTGGACGCTTTCCACACCCGTATTCACATGGTCAGACAACAGCGCCAATGCTTTTTGGGTTTCCCTGAAAGCCTCTTCCGGGCTGTCATAAGTTCCCAAATCCTGGCTTTGCGTCTGGTTGAAATACGCGAAAGTGCCCACACCCACAAGGACAACAACCGAAGCGGCAACAGATAACCACGCTACTACTTTTCGTTTCTTAGTTTTTAGTGGAATGTGCTGCTCAAACTGTTGTTCCCTGGCAATGGAGAAGTAACCGAACATCGGCCTGTATTGCTCTAAATGCTGCGCAACATTTGGTGAAGAAAAGTAATCTTGCAATTCTTTTTCCTCGGCAATACTGGTTTCCCCTTCAAAGTATTTTTCTAGTAAATTTTCTATCCTATCCAATTCCATAGCGGTGCGTTTTAATCATGAATTCTCTTATCGTTTTCCTTGCCCTTGAAAGCGCCACGCGAATGGCGGTCTCGTTCATTTCCAATATTTTGGCGATTTCCTCAAACTCATATTGTTCGATGTCGCGCATCTGCACAATAAGCCGTTGCTGTTCGGGCAAATGGTTGATGACTTTCTCAACCCAGCTCATCGTGTCGGTGTCTTCTACCTGCTTTTGAAGCGGCGCCTCGCGGTCGGTAAAATTATTGTGGACGATCCTGAGGTTCCCGGCGCGTTTGGATTTGAGCTGGTCGAGACAATAATTCTTCGTCATCGTCATGGCCAACGCCTCCACGCTATTGTAGGCTTCAAGGCTTTCGTTTTTGGTCCACAGTTTCACCAGAACTTCCTGCGTCGCGTCTTCGGCTTCTTCAGTGCTTACGAGCAAACGTTTCGCCACCCGGAAGATCTTGCTCTTGAATGGCGAAACCAGCTGCATAAACTCATTCTGATTCATAATTGATTTGCTTTTTGATTGATTGTATAGTCCAGACGAAGGTGGTTTATTTTTGTTACAAAACCGTTCCCATAAAACTAAAATAATTATTTTTACATTGATTAAAATAAAATCACGCCATGAAAAATTCCTTTAAATTCCTGATGTTGTTGGCCTTTTGCGGTTTGCTCTTCGCCAGTTGCGAAAAAGACGATAACGAAGTGCCGCAAAGCATCGAAGTCAACAATTTCATCTGGAAAGGACTCAACCTGTATTACCTGTGGCAGGCCGATGTCCCGAATTTATCGGATTACCGTTTTGCCGACCAGCAGGACCTGAACGGATTCCTTTACGGCAATCCCGATCCCGTGAATTTCTTCCAAAGCCTGCTTTACAAACCGGCCCCGCAATTTCCGGCAGGCGAAGCGGTCGACCGTTTCAGTGTGATTTTCAGCAATTACAATGACCTGGAAGGCATCCTTTCGGGAACGACCAAAAACAACGGCGTCGATTTGGCGTTGTATTTTAAAGATGATTCGGAATTTGAGATCGTCGGCGTCGTGCGTTACATCCTTCCCAATTCCGATGCTTCGAACAAAGACATCCACCGCGGCGACCTTATTTACGGAATCAATGGCGACCAACTGAACCTTGACAACTACCGCGATTTGCTGGCGGCCGACACCTATACGGTCAATTTCGCCAATTACGACGGCGGCAATTTTACGCCCAACGGCGAATCGGTTTCGCTGACCAAAACGGTTTTGTCTGAAAATCCGGTCTACCTGACGTCGGTCATCAATGAAGGTTCGCACAAAATCGGCTACTTGATGTACAATGGGTTTTATCCGAATTACGAGGCGCAACTCAACGAAGCGTTCGGCCAACTCAAAGCACAGGGCATCACCGAACTCGTACTCGATTTGCGCTACAACGGCGGCGGTTCGATCCTGACGGCTTCGCGTTTGGCCAGTATGGTCACGGGGCAATTCAACGGGCAGGTTTTCGCCAAGGAACAATGGAATGCCAAAGTCGAAGCGTATTACCAAGCCAACGATCCCGGAACCTTGTACAATCTTTTCACGGATAAAATCAGCGACAACGTTACCATCAACAGCCTCAATCTGAGTAAGGTTTATGTACTCACGACACGCGCGACGGCTTCCGCAAGCGAACTCGTCATCAACGGGTTGGAGCCGTACATCGACGTGATCCAGATCGGCGACAAGACCATCGGAAAGAATGTAGGATCGATCACCTTGTACGATTCGCCGTCGTTTTCGAAAGCAGGTGCGAGCGCAAACCACCGTTTCGCGATGCAGCCGCTCGTACTCAAAATCGTCAACAAAGACGGTTTTGGCGATTATATCAACGGTCTCGAACCTGACAATCTATTGCAGGAAAACATCCAAAACCTCGGAATCTTGGGCAACGCAAACGAACCGCTACTCGACGCTGCCATTACCCGAATCGTTGGCGGCGGGCGAATGCCGCAAAATCCACAAAAAACCCAACGCCCGATACGCGACAGCCGCCTCATACAACAGGTAAAAACCGGCATGTACCTCGACGAACTGCCCAAAGGATTTTCGAACATCAAATAAAAAAGGCTTTCCGATGGAAAGCCTTTTTCGTTGGTAGTTGGTCTGTTGGTTTAATTCAAATAAACACTGTTCGGGATCAAGCCGGTCGTGAGTGTCTTCAATAAAGTTCCGGACGGCGTGTAAATGAACAGCGCCCCATCGGAAACATAATCCTTAGCGTCGGTGACATACATCGCATCATTGAGGATCTGAAATCCGTAAAGTGTCGTAGCACCGGTGGCAAACAATGGCGTTTCGCTGATGGTCGTTGCCGTAATTGCGTTACCGTAAATTGAATTGCCCAGAGAAAAATAAATCCCGCCTTCAGCAATATTGAGGTTTTGCGCGCCAATCATATCCGCCGGCATCGTGATGTCTTTTTCGACCGTATTGTTGGTCAGGCTGATGCGAACGATGTGGCTTGGAGCCGGATCAAAAAAGCTGCTTCCGGTGAGGACATACAATTTCCCGTTGTCGATGCCGAATGAATTCGGGCTTTGCGGCAATGCAATCGTCGTGTCGACAGTCCCATTTTCAGGATTGATGACTTTGATCGAATTGCCGTCGCCGTAACTTCCGTTGAGCACGTACAATTTGTCGTTCTCTACAAAAATCTTCTCGGCAATGGCGCCCACCGGAATCGGCTCATCAACCGAATTGTCGGCCAGATCAATCACCGTAAGGTAATCGTCGGTCAAATCGGCAAACGTATTGAGGTTGGTCACATAAGCCTTCCCGTCATGCACGACACCGTATCTCGGGTTCGCAAATCCGGTCTCGATTATATCGATCAGTTTGAACGTGTAACGGTTCACCACCGTAATTTTATTCGACGCGCTCGAAATGATGTACGCCTTTTCATTGTTGTAGAAAATCGACTGCACATAACCGCCAATCCCATCGCCGTCGTTCTCGGCCCCGAAAATATCCTGTTTCAGAAGCGAATAATTGTAAGTCGAAAAGGTAACAGAGCCCGCGCCCGAATCGCCTTCGTTGAGCACAAAAAATCCGCCCTGGTAAGCACCCAAAGGCACATTGATCGCATTGTTGTCGTCGTCGTCACACGACACCAATAAAACCGAACCCAAAAGCGCGGCAAAAAATAATTTAGTGAGTTTCATATGTTAAAGATTTAGAATTAAATACACCTTAAAATAACGCCCCGGCATCGGCCTGTTGGCCACGCTTTCATACTTTTCCCGCCAAAGATTGAGCGCCTTGACGCCAAAGCGGTACACGTTTTCCCGGCCAAAATCATAATCGGCCATCGCATTCGAAACGTGGTACAAATCGACTTTCTTGAGCGGGTTGTTGTCGGATTGCGTAAACACAAATCCGTTGAAAACGTGCTGGTACGCAAACGAAAATTTACGGTACGCATAGCCCAAATTCGCCGTCGCCTTGTGAAACGGGACGTAGATGAGTTGCTTGTTCGTTTCGCGGTTTCGGGAATCGGTGTACGCATATGTCGCGTTGAAATTGATCCGATGGCGGCCTAATTTTCGCCCGTATTGCACCGTTCCCTCGAATCCGTTGATCAAAACGCTGTTGGTATTTTCGGGCGAAAAAACGCCGTTCTTTCCCGGCAGCCATCGGATCATGTCGTGGATCTGCATCTGGAAAACCGACGCCGTCAAGCGGAAATCCCGAAAGTGGAATTCGTTCACGGCTTCAAACTGATAGGAACTTTCTGGTTCGAGATTGGGGTTTCCCGCGCCTTTCCAATACAAATCATTGAATGTCGGGATGCGGAAATTGCGCGACACATTGAGCTTTAGATTGTACCATCGGAACGGCGAGAAATTCGTCCCGGCCGAAAACAACAGCGGACTCTCATAATTCGACGTGATCTCTTTCCGGACGGCCAATTCGTATCCGAAAAGGCGAAACGGCTGGTGCTTGAACAGCAAGCTTGCTGAAGTGATCTGGCGTTTTTGCGGCACGATATCGGAGCCATTTCCATCGTGTTGCGTAAAATCGAGAACGGTGTTGACGGTCATTTTTTCACCGAGATGGTACGCCAGATCATATTTCGCAAGGAACGTTTTGACTTCGCCGAAAAAATAATCGGCCGACCCGAGGTTTTCGAAATATTGGTACCGTTCGCTCAAAAAAGCGAGTTTGACCTTAGACGTAAAACGGTTCAGCAACACATCCCATTCGAGCAGGTTTCGCGTGTTCACATCGCGGTATTTGGTTTTCGTATCCGACGGATTGACGAGTGAAAAATGCCGTTCGCCGTCAAAAACCTGGCTGTACAATTTGAGGTAATTCGAACCGTTGATTTTGTAGCCCAAGGCCGCGTGCATGCCGGTATTGTAGAATTGTCCGTTGTCGTTTTTACGCTCGGTCTTGGCATCGATGTAGTCGTAATCGTTTTGCGATTGATTCCTCGAAATCCCGGCATTCACATTGAACCGATCATTCGAAGCCTTGATTTTATAGGTTCCGTTGTAGGTCTCGAAACTGCCGTACGAGAAATGCAGTTCGTTGCGGAAATCCGATCCAAAAGCCAAATCGTTCTGCAAATGGATGCTGCCGCCCATCGCGCTGCTGCCGTAAATCGCACTGCCGCCGCCCGAGCGAACCGAAACGCTTTCGAAATCGGTCGTCGGAATCGTATTGAAATCGGTCTGGCCGTTGAGCTGCGAATTGATGTTGATGCCATTCCAGATCACGGCGGTTTGCTGCGCGGTCGTTCCGCGGAAAGCCGGCGATGAAACCATCCCGAGCCCGTTTTCCTTGAAATAAATCGGGGTGTTGTATTGCAACAGTTCGGTGAGCGACGACTGGTTTTTGGCCACGACCGAATCGTTGAGTTGAAGTACCATTTGGCTCGTCGAAAATTTCTTCAGCGGCACATCCGAAACCGTCACTTCTTTCAAGGCAATCGAATCCTGCTGCGCCAAAACACTCTGGCACACAACAAAAAACAGGAATAATAAAAGCTTAATTCTAGTCATAATTCAGAATCTTTTTCCCGAAGATTCGGCATTGGTTATAACTAAGGCAGGTCTCCTGGCTTGCGTCTTGTTGTGCACCTTCCCATTCTTGCGAACAGTGGCTTGCAGATCACAACAAGCTTTGTAGCTTACAGTTGCGGGAACAGCTCAGGCTTTGATTTTCGTACCTGATTCCCTTTTAATGCGTCTAAAACAAACGCAACCTTAATCTGGTGCAAATATAGCTTTCTGATTTGAAATAAAATTAAATTTGATTTTTAAAACCGAATAAATATACCTTTGCACATCTCCAAAAGCCTTTTCCGATGAAAATTCTGCCGTTCCGATTGCTTGTTTTTTTACTGTTTGTTTCGCTTGCCGGATGCAAATCAGACCACGACAACGGACCGCTCGCCGTTCCGGTCGTCCAGGATGAAGCAGGCGCCGCGCAAGGTTTGGCCATCTACCGGTATGAAGGGTATTCGATTGTAAAGATCACGAATCCGTGGCCGAATGCAACCAAGGATTACGTCTACATCCTACAGCAAAAAGGCGCAAAAATTCCCGACAGCCTCAAGCAAAACACCATCATCAACGTACCGCTCCGATCGATTGTGGTGACTTCAACGACGCACATCCCGTCGCTTGAAATGCTTGGCGTAAGCAACACGCTCGTGGGTTTTCCGACCCTCGATTACATTTCTTCGGAGAAAGTGCGTGGGCGCATCGGTGCCGGGAAAGTGCGCGAACTCGGTTCGAACCAAAACCTCAATACCGAAATCATCATCGATCTGCAACCCGATCTGATTGTGGGTTTTGGCATCGACAACAACAATCCGGCGCTCGATAATTTGCAGAAAAACGGACTCAAGGTCATGCTCAACGGCGACTGGAACGAGCAAACGCCGCTCGGAAAAGCCGAATGGATCAAGTTCTTCGGCGCACTTTACTGCGTCGAGGACAAAGCCGACAAGATCTTTTCAGACATCGCCGAAGATTATGGCAAGAATCAAATAGCCGCGCAAAACGGGACTCACAAACCGACCGTGATGGCCGGCGCGATTTACGAAAACCAATGGTATCTGCCGCACGGCAACAGTTGGGGCTCGATTTTCATCGAAGATGCGGGCGGCGATTATTTGTGGCGCAACAGCCACGGCACCGGAAGTTTGTCGCTGCCGTTTGAAGCCGTACTCGAAAAAGCCAAGGATGCCGATATCTGGATCGGGCCGGCGCAATACACATCGCTGGCAGAAATGACGGCCGACAATCCGCATTACTCGCAATTCAAGGCGTTCCGCGATAAGAAAGTGTTTTCTTTCAGCAATAAAAAAGGCGCAAAAGGCGGAATCATTTTCTACGAATTGGCACCCAACCGCCCCGATCTCGTGCTCAAGGACATGCTTAAAATCCTGCATCCTGAATTGTTGCCCGATTACGAATTGTATTTTTTCGAACAACTCAAATAGTGCTGCAATCCACACGAAATAGCCTTTTGTTTCCGGTTCTTATTTTAGGGACCTTGTTGCTGTTTCTGGCCGACATCAGCTTGGGTTCGGTCACGATCCCGATCAAGGAAATCTGCAAAAGCCTCACCGGCGGCACGGCTTCGAAAGACACTTGGGAATACATCATCATCAATTACCGGTTGCCCAAAGCGATTACGGCCGTACTCGTCGGGATGGGTTTGTCGATCAGCGGTTTGCTCATGCAGACGTTGTTCCGAAATCCGCTCGCAGGACCGTATGTCTTGGGATTGAGTTCGGGTTCGAGCCTCGGCGTGGCCTTCGTTATTTTGGGCTCGTCGATTTTGCCGGGCGCTGTGGGCGTTTTTATGGTTTCGTCGTACGGAATTATCCTGGCTTCGTGCTTCGGCAGTTTTATCGTATTGCTCGCGGTTTTGCTCGTTTCCCAACGGCTGCGCGACACGACGGCGATATTGATCGTCGGACTGATGTTTGGCAGTTTCACGAGTGCGTTCGTGGGCGTATTGACCTATTTCAGTACGGCCGAACAATTGCAGAAATTCACATTCTGGTCGCTCGGGAATCTAGGAAATCTATCGTGGACCTCCATTTTTATATTGTTCGTCTCCGTTCTGGCCGGATTGATTATGAGCCTCATCAGCATCAAGCCGCTCGACGCATTGCTGTTGGGTGAAAATTACGCCAAAAGCCTCGGTCTCAACTACAACAAAACACGGCTCATCATCATCTTTGCGACGAGTATCCTGGCCGGGAGCATCACCGCTTTTGCCGGCCCGATCGCGTTCGTGGGGTTGGCCGTCCCGCACATCGCCAAATTGGTCTTCCAAACCAGCAACCATTACATTCTGTTCTGGGCGACGTTGCTTTTTGGCGCGATGATCATGCTGTTTTGCGACATCGTTTCACAGGTTCCGGGAACCGAAGTGACATTGCCCATCAATGCGATTACCTCAATTATTGGCGCGCCGGTCGTGATCTGGCTGTTGTTGCGCAAACAAAAAACAGGAATATGACAACGCCGATTTTACATACCGAAGACCTCAGCATCGGCTACGTTGGAAAAAAAGCGAATAATGCAATCGCTTCAAACATGAATCTGTCGCTGGCCAAAGGCAGACTGATTGCGCTCGTCGGGGCGAATGGCATCGGAAAATCGACATTATTGCGTACGATCACTGGAATCCAGAAACCGCTTTCGGGGAATGTTCTGCTAAATGGAAATCCGATCAATAGTTATTCTGCGTTGGATTTGGCGCAGCAACTCAGTGTTGTGCTGACCGAAAAATTGCCACCGAGCAACCTGACCGTTTTCGAACTCGTTGCGCTCGGCAGGCAACCGTATACGAATTGGCTCGGCACACTCACCGATGGTGATTTGGAGCAAGTCAATCATGCCTTGGCGTTGACCCAAATTTCCGATTTATCCGACAAGAAGCACTACGAAATCAGCGACGGACAATTGCAGAAAGTCTTGATTGCACGCGCATTGGCACAGGACACGCCGCTGATCATCCTCGACGAACCGACGACGCATCTCGATTTATTGCACAAGGTTTCGCTGTTCCGTTTGCTCAAAAAACTGACGCAGGAAACCGGTAAATGCATCCTGTTCTCCACACACGATATCGATCTGGCGATTGAACTCAGCGATGAAATGATTGTGATGACTGCTGAGAAAACGATTCAGGATTTGCCTTCACGATTGATTGCTGACGGTATCTTTGACGCGCTTTTCAAAGACGAAAACATCGCGTTTGATGTGGAAAAAGGAAAGTTTATTTTTAAAAACTTGTAAACCGAAACGCATTTTTTTGGTTTATATTTGTTACAAACGAGGCCATTTGGCACAACTGAACGAAGTTAAACACCACGCTATGAGAATTTTTTCCACGATATTTTTGCTGTTCACGATGGCCATCAATGCGCAATCGTCCCTCGAAATGACGCCACGCGGCTTTGCTCCTATAACTTTTACTTCACCGAACAAACCGCTCGAGAAATTGATCGAATCGGCGACGGCATGGGCACCTTATTACAATAAAAAAGGCTACGACGTGTATGATGTGAGCGCCAATTCGATTACGATCGATGCGTGGAAAGACAATGCTTATTTCTACAGAAACCTCGGTGAACGCTATGATTACAACATCAAATATTCGCTGAAGGTCGTTTTCAATACGGATAAAACGTATACGCTCACGTTTTCCGTAAAGGACATTTATGCCAAAGAAGTGCTCGTTAAAACCACGGTCGCCGATTTCTTCACGCCCGAAGGGAAACTCAAGGAAGATTTTCTCGAAGTAAAGCCGTCGCTTGAAAATACGGCGAATAAAATTGTACGGTCGTTCTCTGAATTTATCGTCCCGTAAATTACTTCCCTTTCAACAAATTGATGCTCACCGTTGCGGTATCTGCATCTGGAAATCTCTTGAAAACGTGCGGGTCGGGAAACAATCCGGCTTCGGAAGCGATTTTGTTGAACACGTCGATTTCAACAATGTACTGATCCGAAAATCCGTGCGTCGCATCGTAGGCCGTAGCCGATGTCCGGCCGATATTGGCCGCAGCCAACTTCGGATTGATCGTATGCAATTCAATCAGCAGCAACCCAAACTGGCTCACATAAGGCGACCATTTCTGCAAATGTTCGAGCAGATTGTCTTCTACGAGATTGTTGGAAATGCGTTTGCCGCGGTGTGCGAAAGCCCCCGTCGATTGGCTGATGCGGTTTGGGGTTACCTTTTTGGGTTCGTCCCAAATCCGGTTGTGATCCAGGAAAGTGCGCACATTGAGCAGATCCTTCAAATCGATCGTGTAATTTTCCTTGAGGTCGCGCGCCAGGATATCGGGACGGCCGATATCGCCCCAGATGACTTTCGCCCAGATGTCGGCCTTGATCAAATTGGCACGGCTCACTTTGAGCGCAGTTTGGTTGTAATCGACGCCCACAAGGAACAGCGGATATTCGTCGAGCATTTTGCCACGCAACGTTTGCCGGTCGATGACTTCGAAGATGTGCTGTAAAAAAGCGCCGTTGCCGCAGCCCATGTCGAGAATGCCTTTGGGTTGCTGTTCGATCGGCAAGTTGAACAGGTGGATCAGGATTTCGTCGACGACTTTAAAATAAGTATCGTGTGCGCCGCCGCTTCCCCAAACGTTCATTTCACGGTCGACGTGAATTTCATCTTCACCGTCACCAATCATGCGAAGTGCCGCAGCGTTCCCGAAAATGAGTTCCTCGATTTTGGCGAATGTCGGCAAATACGAAACGGTCACACCATAGGCTGAAGCCCTTTTGGCAAAAAACAATCCGATTTCTGTAAATTGGTAATTGCCGTTTTTTTCGTTGAACCAACCCAGCCAAGCAAAAAAGTCGAGGATTTTCTGGAACAGTTCGGGTGATTTGTGGAATTCTTCGGGGCGGAACGAAATTTCCATGAAATATTTATGGAACATTCCCGTCATGCCAAGCCTTACGAGCGTCGGGCCAACGAGATAACCTTCGATGTGCTTTAAAATCTGGTGTTGGATTCCATTGGTCAGCGCATCGTCCGAAAATACGATTCCATAATTCTTCTTGTATTTTTCAAAGATCGCATTGAGTTTCTTAAACGGTTCTTCCTCAAAAAGCCTCGGGTGGAATTGGGCCGAAAAGTGCAGCAGATCGACCACATCCTGGTACAGGTAAAAATGCGCAAATGCAATTTCGCTTTTGTCATTTACTGCAATCGTGATCGCGTCTTTTTCGGTATCGATAACATAGTCGAGAAAACCCTGCGAGGCTAAAATCCGCAGTCCGACGTTGAGATAACCTTCATTGGCCTTGAATTCCGAAACGAGTTCGGGAAGTGCAACCGAGCGTTTGCTGAGGAGGTAATCGAGTACGCCTTTGTTCTGCAAGGCAATGGCGACGGGCGCTGTGGCCAATCCGTCGAGGTGCCTGAAAATCGTACTTCTGAGGTCGTTTTTGTTTATCATATATTGGGTCTCACAGTCCCAAATATATAAATTTATTATCCGTTAACGGTGATGTGGAAGTTGTTTTTCGAACCGGACGCGGTACACTTGCAGCAAATGTTCGAGCTTTTCAAAATTGGCGTTCAAGGAACCGATGTTGATCTTGCCGTAATGGATGCGCGTCTCCACCACCAAAAAATGTTGCTGGTATTTGCCTTGCTGTTCAAAAATGACTTCGGCCCGGATGATGTCTTCCCACTTCAAAAAAGGTAATTTCGGCAACAGGATTCCCGCTGCATCGATTACAATCGATTGTTTGTCCCGCATTCTTTTAATCGACTGATACATCAGAAAGATGCTCAGCGGAACGCCCACGAGCAACATGGCGATACTGCCTTCGTCCAAATAAATATAAATACCCGTTCCCATTGCCAGCGCGGGCATGATGACCAATCCAAAAATAATTGCGCCTTTGGAATGGCTGATGGCTGTAGATTTGGGCACTGATAAATCGTCGTGGAAAACATCCGGCTGGTTGAATTTTCGTTGGAGTTTCCGAAGCGTTTCGCGTTGTTCGTGCGAGCGGATTTCAGTCTTTTCAAGCCAACTGCCGTCGGGCCAGATGACTTTGGCGCGTACGGCCTGGCGTTTCAAATCCTGCACATTGCGGACGTTTTCAAAAGCCCAAATGCGCCAATACGTAATCGCAAAACTCCAATACAACCAGCCCAGAACAAAGCCGCCGACGATACCGCCCAAGAATGGCCAAGGCGTTTCAGGGTCCTGCATCACCAAGAAAACGCCGCCGAAAAGACCGCCCAAAACAATCGCAGCCGCCGGAAATATGACCGTAAACTTGGCGTTGTAAATCGCCTGTTTGACACTTACGGTATTCATTAGAGGTTGATTTGTCTTTTGGCTTCGCCGATTGCAAACGCAACCGAATTGGCCAGGTTGTAACTGCGCACCAACGGTGAAATCGGGATCGTAAGATGGTTCGGGAATTTTTCGAGAACGCTTTGGTCAAGTCCGACGCTTTCTTTGCCGAAAACCAACCAGTCGCCGTCTTGGAATTCATTGTCGAGATACGATTTTTCAGCATGTGAACTGAACAGGAATACGCGCGATTTGTCGCGAACTTGCCGGATCCATTCTTCCACATTTTGGTATTCGACGCGGTCGAGATGCACCCAATAGTCGAGTCCGGCGCGCTTCACATTCGCATCGGTAATCTTGAATCCGAACGGATGGATCAGGTGCAGACGGCTTTCGGTGCCCACGCACAAACGCCCGATGTTGCCGGTGTTGTTTGGAATTTCTGGTTCGACGAGAACGATGTTTAACATTGTTATTTTTTAAGATTTATTCTATTATTTATTGCCGCTTGAGATCAGATGCCGAAGGCAGATACTTCGCATACTTCACCCGATTTTAAATCACCGAGGTGGATGTTGCCGACGCGCACACGGATCAGCCGTAAAGTCGGAAAGCCCACCGCCGACGTCATTTTTCGAACCTGTCGGAATTTGCCTTCGCGAAGCGTCACAGAAACCCAGCTCGTCGGGCCGTGGCGCTCGTCGCGGATTTTTTGCGTACGCGCCGGAAAATCGGGAGCGGTTTCGAGCAATCGCGCCCCGCATTTTCGCGTGATATACTTTTTACCGTTGAAACCGATTTCGACGCCGGCTTTCAATTTGTCTACCGCCTCCTGAGTGATGATGCCGTCAACCTGCGCAAAATATTCCTTTTCGACTTTTTTTCCGCGTACGATTTCGCTCATCATGCCATCGGTTGTCAATAGCAAAAGGCCTTCGGAATCTTCGTCGAGTCGGCCGATCGCCATCGTTTGCGGCGCAAAATCATACAATTCGCCGAGCAGTTTCTTCTTGCGTTTCAATTCATAGATGAACTGGCTCAGATAGCCGTAAGGTTTGTGAATGAGGTAATGCTGGTGTTCCATGCGGCGGCAAAGATAAAATTATAATCAGAAAGTCCTGTTAAACTGATGGCTTTCCCGATTTTAAAATCGTAATATTAAGGTGCAAAAACGATACGCTATGGAAAATCAGGATTTGGGAAACAAAAAGATAAACAACGAGCAAAAAGTCAACGAAGGTTTCAGCGGCGAAAACCTGCCTGAGGATTACAATCCGGCGCCCACAAAGCTGCAACAGGAAACCGAAACCGACATCCATGGAAATGCCAAAACGGTTCACCGCGCACGCCATACGGAAGAGCCGCCAGCATCCAACGACACCGGAATCGAAGACAATCAGTCGCACAAAGCCGTTGAAAACAAGGACCGGAATTCAGACATTGCGACCAACCGTTATCCGAATTCGCATCCCGACAACCAACACAACCGCGGCAATATCGAAACCGACGAGTAGCAACAATCGAATTAAAAAAAACCGATAGGAATTAAAAACTTATCGGTTTTTTTATGCGGAAAATAATATATTTGCACTTCAATTCTCTGGACATATGATCGTTTCTGTCGTCCTCACTTTCTAAAAGAGGGCACTTCCATACCGACAAAACAAAGGGCAGCGTTACTGTGACGCAGCCTCATTTTCCAATATCCTATTTTTTTATCATGACACAATCAACGCCTTCACAGGGCAAATTATCCCTTATATTTTCCGTAATTAAAAAATCACTGCGCGGGGAAGAAATCGATTACACCACAGGCAGCATCCGCCTTTCGGTCATTTTACTCGCCATCCCGATGATGCTCGAGATGATGATGGAATCGGTTTTCGCGCTCGTCGACCTGTATTTTGTGGGCCATCTCGAAAACAGCAGTTTTGCGATACAAACCGTCGGACTGACCGAATCGGTATTGACCATTATTTATTCCCTTGCCATCGGAATCAGCATGGCGGCCACGGCGGTCGTCGCGCGAAGGATTGGCGAAAAGGATCCCAAAGCAGCCGGGAAAGCCGGTATGCAGGCCATTTTGGTAGCGATCGCGATCAATTTGGTGATTACCTTTTTTGGGGTGTATTTCGGAACCGATATTTTACTGCTGATGGGCGCTTCACCCGAAGCCGCCGCCCACGGAACGCCTTTCATCCAGATCATGATGGGCAGCAGCATCGTCATTACGTTGCTTTTCCTGATCAACGGAATTTTCCGCGGTGCCGGAAATGCGGCAATTGCAATGAAAAGTTTGTGGATCGCCAACATCAGCAACATTATTTTGTGTCCGATTTTTATCAACGGATTGGGTCCGATTCCGGCTTTCGGATTGACGGGCGCGGCGATTGCGACGACGATCGGGCGCAGCATTGGCGTGGCGTATCAGCTGTTCCATCTGTTCAATGGCAGGAATATGCTCAAGATTACGCTTTCGTGCATCAAACCCAATAAGGAGTTGATCCAGAATATTGTCAAGATCGCTTCTCCGGCCGTACTGCAATTTGTGATTGCTTCGTGCAGTTGGATTTTCCTGGCGCAATTGGTCGCGACAACGGGCGGCGATAACGGGTCGGCGGGTTACCAGACGGCGATGCGGCTCATGATGTTTTTCCTGTTGCCCGCTTGGGGAATGAGCAATGCGGCGGCGACTCTGGTTGGACAAAATTTAGGTGCCAACGAAATACAGCGTGCCGAAGATTCGGTGCTGCAAACCGCCAAATACAATGTCATTTACATGGGATTGGTGATGCTGATCTCGTTGCTTGGCGCCGAATTGCTCGTGGCATTTTTCACCGAAGATCCTGAAGTGCGCGTCTATGCCGTGCGCGCCGTCAGGATTATTGCTTTGGGTTATGTTTTTTACGGCATCGGGATGGTGATGATCAATGCGTTCAATGGCGCGGGCGATACCTGGACGCCTACGAAAGTCAATTTGATTGGATTTTGGTTCTTCCAGATTCCGCTGGCGTATTTCTTGGCGAAGACCTTAAAAATGGGGCCGGAAGGTGTTTTCATTGCGATTCCCGTGGCCGAGACAGCCATTACGGTTGCGAGTTTCATACTGTTCAAGCGCGGGAAATGGAAACAGGTGAAAGTGTAATTTGTTCGTGTGGCCGCGTGAAGGATGGCAGCGGCATCCTTTTTTGCGAGGAACGAGCAAAAAAGATAGAGCGAACAGCCTGACCCGCAGGGGCACGCCCACCCGAGGCCAACGGCCGAACTGAGCGTAGCTAAATAAAAAAAGCCACTTCAAACGAGTGGCTTTTATTTTATCAATCTTAGATTTAATGGCGGCTTTGCACGTAATCTGACAATTCCTCGGCGCTTGAACTGAACCCGAAAATGTTGCTCAATTTGTAGTAATTGTTGGGATCGGTGCAGAAATCGTACGCGAATTTGGCGAACTCGAGTTTGGATTGGTCGAACCCGAAAAGGTTGGCCATTTGCATGATCTGGTTGGTATCCATGCAGTTGGCGGAAACGATTTGCTGCGCGAGTTTTTGGCGCGTGTCATCGAAACTTTGGTTTTTGATTGTGGCCATCGCGCTTTGGAAATCGTTGTTGCCCATGCGGTAGCCGTCTCTGCAGCCAACGGGTTGTTGCGGCGCTTCTTCGACAGGAATTTGGATCGCAATCGGCAGGTAGACGCCGATGAAGATGTTTTTGGGAACAATCGCGTGGCGGTCGACCGGAACCATCGAAACGAATGTGAGTTTCATTTTGCCGCTGCGTTTGCTTTTGGCAAGTTTGTAGGTCACGTGGCGCAATTGGCCGGTTCCGTCGGCAATCGTGAGCGGTCCCATGACGATGCTTGGGATGCGGCGGTTGGCAAACTGGATTTCGACATCAAAATACGGTTCGCTTAGGTTTTGCACCATGACCATCGATTGCGGCGTCTTATTGATTTCCTGGCCGTTGATGTAGAGGAAGAATTTTTCGCCGGTTTCCGACTTGATCGTGAGGTTTCCGGTTTGTGCAAATGAAAGTGCGGTAAATAAAAAGAACAATAGGGCGAGGGTAATTTTTCGGTTCATGATGGAAGTTTTTGGTTACGGCCGCGGCGTTTCAAAAACGATGCCAACGGTTGGGAGCATTTTATTTGGTGTGGGTTTTAAATTTGAATCGGCCAAATATAGGCAAATCAGGAATTATATAAAACTATCTTAAAATCGTATAATCTGCTAAGGTGATGCGAATTATAATTTAGTCACAAGTTAAAACGGTAGTTTTTGACGCATGAAAAAATAATAATCCCTAAAAATTGAAGTCATGAAAAAGCTGTTACTCATCGCATCGCTGGCCGTATTCGCATTCGCAGGTTATTATTTTGTAAGCAGTTTGAGGTATTCGACCGATTTGAACTACATCATTTACATGTGCACGTGGTTGATCCTGATCATGATTTCGATGATTGGAATCGTGTACAATCTTCCGGCATTGCGCCATCCGAAACGCCACGTCAGGAACCTGATCTACAACAGCTATTCGAGCAACCGGATCCGAAACAAGGAATTCGACAGCCATTACCACCTCTTGAACTAACTCTCTTTATATATATCCGGGTCACACCTGAAAAAATGGCTTTCACAAGAAGCCATTTTTTTGTGTCCGGTGGTGAACAACTTTACCGTTTTTACGTAATCTCGGAATCGATATTTTTATACATTTACCGTTTTCAAAACCATCCAAATGAATCCAGAAATCATCTCCGCCTTCGGTTTTCTCATCGCCCTGTTTGTTGGAATTTACATCGGGAAAATCATTTTTTCGGCCAATTCCAAATCGGAAAAAACCGCACTTGAGGAAAAACTGATCGCGCTTCAATCGCAACTCAATATGATCCGTGAGCAGAGTCAGAGCGACAGATCCGCTTTCGAAAAACAACTGCAATCGGCGCAGGCTGAAAAAGAAACCATCCGTACCGAAAAAGACAGCCTCGCGATCCAGCTTTCCAAAAAAGAAACCGATTTTGAAAATCTTTGGGAGCGCAACCTCGAGCAGAAGAAGGAAGTCGAACAACTCCAGGAGAAATTCACCAAAGAATTTGAAAATCTCGCCAATAAGATCTTGGATGAAAAATCGAACAAATTTACCGAGCAAAACAAGGAAAACATGAAAAACATCCTGTTGCCGTTGCAGGATAAAATCCAACTCTTTGAAAAGAAAGTCGAAGACACGCACAAAGAAAGCATCGATTACCACGCGGCTTTGCGCCAACAGATCCTTGGTTTGCGCGAGATGAACGAGCAAATGAGCAAAGAAACGATCAACCTGACCAAAGCCTTGAAAGGCGACAGCAAAATGCAGGGCAATTGGGGCGAACTCGTTTTGGAGCGCGTGCTCGAAAAATCGGGTCTCGAAAAAGGACGTGAATATGAAGTGCAGCAAAGTTTCACGAATGAATTCGGGCAGCGCGTGTTTCCCGATGTCGTGATCAATTTGCCCGATGGAAAAAAGATGGTCGTCGATTCGAAAGTATCGCTCACATCGTATGAAAGATACATCAATGAAGAAGATGATTTTCTGCGCAGCGGATTCCTCAAAGACCACGTAAACTCGATCAGGCGCCACGTCGAACAGCTCGGCGAAAAGAATTACCACGATTTGTACCAGATTGAAAGCCCCGATTTTGTGTTGCTGTTCATCCCGATCGAACCGGCTTTTGCGGTTGCGCTAAACGAAGATGCGGCTTTGTACAACAAGGCTTTTGAAAAGAACATCGTTATCGTGACGCCTTCCACCCTTTTGGCGACGCTGCGCACCATCGACAGCATGTGGGCGAATCAGAAACAGCAGGAAAATGCGATGGAAATTGCGCGTCAGGCGGGCGCTTTGTATGATAAATTTCATGGTTTGCTGGCCGATCTGATTACGATTGGTAAAAAAATCGATGATTCCAAAGCGGGTTATTCCGATGCCATGAACAAACTTTTCGACGGAAAAGGAAACCTGATCAACAGCGTAGAAAAATTGCGCAAAATGGGCGCGAAAGCCAAAAAGATGCTTCCGGAGACCATCCTCAAAAGGGCTGAAAACGACGACAGCGATTTATTGAACTAATTATAAGAATTTTCACCAGTAATCATCTGTGAAATCGCTCTAAATAATGGATTTGACGAATCGCAAAATTACGTCCAAGCCTTGTTACAATTAGAAACTTAAAGTTGAACCTTAAAACCTCCTTAAATTTCTAAATTTTAACAAGATAGAAATCAAATTCGTATATATATTTTTAATATTTTTGGAACTGCAACGAAAAAATTATGAAGAAATATTACGCATTCTTTACCTTTTTAACCATTTTTACCGCATTCATCGTTTTTTCGTGTTCTGACTCGGAAAATGAAATGTATGTGCCCGTTGCGCCAAGCCCTACTTCTCCTATAACGGTCGACCTCACGCAGGTTCCGTATGAAAAATTATCAGATTATAAGTTCTTTGAAGGCGAAATGAAAGATCAGAAACCGGCACTGGGACTTTTGCCCTTCGAACCGGCGAGTACGCTGTTCAGCGATTATGCACGCAAAAAACGTTTTGTCTGGATGCCGAAAGGGACCAAAGCCACTTTCAACAGTGATATTAAAGTTTTGGAATTGCCTGTTGGCGCGGTCCTGGTCAAGACTTTTTATTACGATCATGTGCAAAATGTTTCGCCAGTGGGCGCGACGAGAATTGTAGAAACACGCTTGATGATCAGAAAAGCGACGGGTTGGATTTTTGCCAATTATGTGTGGAATGAAGACCAGACCGAAGCGATCTACGATTTGGCAGGAAGCAATACGCACATCGAATGGAAAGAAAACAATACGATTGCAAAATCGGCCGATTATAGAATTCCGGCGGAAGACCAATGCATTGTGTGCCACAAGCGGCAAATTCAGGTCGACGACCATATCGAATATACGTTTATTCCGATTGGCATCAAACCGCAAAACCTCAATTTCGCCTACAATTACGGTACGGGCAGCAAGAATCAGTTGGCCAAATGGGTCGAGGAAGGTTATCTCGACAGCAATTTCACGATGCCAACCGAGGAACATTCCACGATCGACTACCGCGACGATTCAAAATCGTTGGATTTGCGCGTGCGTTCTTATGTGGATGCCAATTGTTCACACTGCCATCAGGACGAAAGACATTGCGATTACCGTCCGATGCGATTTGCATTCAATGAGACCGCAAACAATCCGGCGCACATGGGCGTTTGCGTAGAAACCGAAGACATGCAGGGCTTCGAACCGGCATTGGCCAGGATTGTAACACCCACGAATAAATTCAAGTCGATGTTGTACCACCGGCTCAACACTGTAAATCCGGCTTACCGAATGCCGCTTCAAGGAAGAACGATCATCCACGAAGAAGGCGTCGCTTTGATAGAACTATGGATCAACTCTTTAGAGCCGTGTCCATAATTAAATTTAATAACCACTTAATAACAACTATTGATAATGAAAAAAATTACTTTAATCGTTGCGTTGCTCCTGATGGGGCAATTTGCAAAAGCGCAAGACACTTGTGCGACAGCTACCGCCATTACGGCGGGTGGCTTGTTTGTCGTGTCTGCGGTTAACGGTTCTCAAGTGCCCACTCCAACCTGTGCGGCCAACGGAGCCAACAATTCACCCAATGCAGCTGGTGAATGGTATGCTTACACACCTTCACAGAATTATTCTGTAACGGTTACGTCGAGCCTTGCACAGAATTCGCCAATTGTGGACACCCGTTTCCACGTGTATACCGGAGGTTGTGGTGCTTTGGCCTGCTATGGCGGGGATGATGATGCCGGAAACGGCGATTCTTCGCTTGACGTATTCAACGTGACGGGCGGAGTAACGTATTACATCGCGTGGGACAACAAATGGACTTCGGCCGGATTTACCTGGCAGTTGATTGAAAATACCATTGTAATTCCAGACCCGACTCCAGTTACATTTTCAGCAGTAGCAATGAACACAAGCGGCACTAACGAATGCGCCGTAGACATGAACAAAGACCATTTGGATGACGTAGTGAGCGTCACGGCAACAAACATCCGAATCAATTTCCAAAATGCCAATGGTACTTTTACCACCACAGATTTCCCAACTACCCAGGCAGACCGCGTGCCTTCATGGAGTATCGCAGCAGGCGATTACAACCGTGACGGTTACAACGACTTGTTGTACGGGGATTACAACGGACTCACATTCATGAGATCAAACGGTTTCGGTACGGGTTATATCGAAGACACACCGGGCGGCGATATTTTCTGCCAAAGGACCAACTTCGTAGACCTCAACAACGATGGAAACCTCGATGCTTTTTCGTGCCACGACGTAGATCCTAATGTTTACTACATGAACAATGGGGCCGATTCAAACAACTGGACGTATTATCAATCAGGCACGACCCCTGGCGCTTATATGTTAGGCATCACGCCAACGGGCGGTAATTATGCTTCTCTGTTTACCGATTATGACAACGATGGCGACATCGACATGTTCATCTCAAAATGTTCAGGTCCACCGAGCGAACTCCACAGAAACGACGGCAACGGAATTTTCACTGATATTTCAGCCATTGCAGGCGTCAACATTCTTCCAATCACTTCATGGTCGTCGGCGATCTTTGATTACGACAATGATGGCGATATGGACATCCTGATCGGGAAGAACGGCGGCGTAGGCAACAAATTCCTCAGAAACAACCTCGACACTTCAAACAATGTAGAGGAAGCCTTTACCAACATCACGGCAGGCTCAGGTTGGGACGCAGAAAACGACAACAACAGGGATTACATCGCTTACGATTTTGACAATGATGGATGGATTGACGTTATGGGCGGCGGAAGCAGAATCATGTTCAACAAAGGCAACGGGACTTTCGTTCCTTCGAACTTCCCTAATTTGAACATCGGTGCCGTAGCCGATTTGAACAACGACGGTTTCCTTGACATCGTGAATGCCGGAACGGCCTACATGAACTCTGGAAATCCAAACAAATGGATCAAGATTGCCTTGGAAGGCATTGCCAGCAACACAAACGGCATTGGCGCAAGAGTTGAAATTTATGGCGCATGGGGCAAACAAATCCGTGAGATCCGTAGTGGTGAAGGATTTGGTTACATGAGTACGCTCAACGCACATTTTGGTATCGGATCGGCCAGCGCTATTGACGCCGTAATCATCAGATGGCCATCGGGAACTGTAGATACGATCCTGAACCCGTCAAGCAACCAGTTCTTAACGGTTGTAGAAGGTTCAACTTTGGGAATTGGCCAGGTGGAAAGCAATTTCTTCAGCATTTATCCAAACCCGACTGCTGAACTGATCAACATCAAAATGCCGAACAATTCAGAAGTCAAAAACGCACAGATTTTTGACCTTAACGGAAGAACTGTAATCAACACAACAGTTACCAACAATACCGTAGATGTGAAATCGCTTGCTTCAGGCGCTTACATTTTGTCATTGCAAGATGCCCAGGGCAAACAGCACACTCAAAAATTCATCAAGAAATAATTTATTTCATGGATATTTAAAAGCCCTGTTTTTAACGGGGCTTTTTTATGTGACATCTGTTCAAAAGCGTATTTCAAACATTATCCAGTAACCATCATTCATCCCAGTAACAATCAAATGTGCGAAAAATGTTTTAAGAAAGAACATGAAAATTTCCCTTCATCAAAAGATTTTGAAGAATTTCAATCCGATTTTGACCAACTGGACGAAACAAATTTCCAACACGTCAGAAACGGCAATTTTAAATTTTACTATAATGAATTTGAATGTGAAAATTGCAATGAAATCTGGTGGATTTCGAAACCCGATAACGGCTGGCGCGGTTACTGCTTAAAAAAAGACAATGCGATTGCCTACATCCAAAAACTGCAGAAACAAGATCAAAACGCACGAATTGCATGCATACTTTTGGTACTGTTTGTACTCATTTTTATTGTATGTAAGTTGTAACAAAGCAAGTTACTTCCAAAAAAAATCCCGATTCAATGAACCGGGATTTTTTTTATCAAGAAACGGTTGCTAAAAAACCCGTACCAGATTAAACCCGAAAAAGATATCGCCTTCTCCCCAATCTCCAGTCGTTTGACCCAGAAATCCGGCTTCGTGGATGCCTTGCGAATTGGTGAAATGCATCTGAAAAACGTGTCCGCCCGTCTCGAGGTCAACGCCAACAGACAACGGATTGTGGAATTGCGAATTGCTGGCGCGGTTCGTATGCACCGCATAATCGACATTTACAGACCAGCGTTTGGCAAACTTGTAACGGCCGCCCATCCCGATGGCCAACTGTGAATTGTCCTGATTGTCTTCAATTACAAAATTTTCATGGAAAAACGTCGGGGCCAGTTCCAACGACAAACGTTCGCTGAATTTGCGCGAAATCAAGACCTGCGTCAGGTAAATCATCCGGTTTTCAAAATTCATCTTCGGATAATTGCTTTCCTTGAGTTGGTTGTTGAACGCCAAACTGTTGAAAGAAACGATCGAAACCGGCAAACCGTTTTGCGTTTGCTGTGCGATCCGGATTTTCCCCGAAACGTCATACGCTTGTTCGCTTCTGCCAACAGCAGCGGTAAACCAATCGGCGAACCCATACAGGAATTTAATCTGGGTCACGGCATTGTCCAATCCGAAGAAACCTTCGAAACCGTCCTTGACCGAACCAAAACGGTGCGCCACAATAAAATAAAAATCCTTCTTTGCGGCCAGTTTGGTTGATTCAAGATTGACGATTTTCATCGCCTTGAAGGCCGATTCTACCGGCTGATTGGCCGGAACCGAATCCAGGCCGGCGAGCAAATCATCCTGGGCAAAAGTTAAAAGCGGAAAAAGTAGAAAAGGGAATAGCAATTTTTTTTTCATAGACATTTTTTATTTTATAATTGAAACTTGGTCCATTTTCAATTCACCGAGCAAATCATCATAACCCACAAAACGACCCTTGATTTTAATCGCCTGTTGCGGTGTGATGGCCTCTTTGGATTTCTTTTTGAGCACCGCCGACAATTTCTGATCGATCGTGATGGTTTTCGAAGCGGCATCAAAAGCGGTTACCTTGCCATCAATCTCGATGGTCTGGTTCGAGTACGTAACGTTGGCCAGGCTGTCATTGGTCACAAATTCATCGTTGAGCTCCTGAACAGTCAAAGTAAAGACCGGATCTTCGGAAGCAATGTCGCGATGCCCTTGATACAAATAGTTATACACAATAAATCCGCCCGCCACAAGAACAAGTAATACGATAAACCGAATGTTTTTTTTCATAGTTGCTAGATTTGATTTTTGAAAATATCCTTATCAAATTTAATTATTTTTTTATGTTTTATCAATTTAATTGAACGATATTCTATAATTTTGGATAAAAACTATTGAAAATGAGATTTACTACCAAACTATTGCCAATGGCTTTTCTTCTTGCCTTGGCAGGTTGCAGCAATGACAGTACCGATGACCTTGTCGAGAATCTCGTCACACCAGAGACGAATGTAACTTACAGCGCAAACGTCGCAACCATCATCAACAACAACTGCATTGTTTGCCATGGAACGACCCCGGCCAACGGCGCACCGATGTCGCTTGTCACCTACGAGCAGGTCAAACAGGCCGTCCAAGAACGCGGGCTTCTCGAAAGGATTTCACGCGCACAAGGCGCCGAAGGCATGATGCCGCTCGGAGGAACGCGTTTGCCGCAAGCTACCATTGATGTCCTGATTCAATGGAACGCCCAAGGATTGCAAGAATAATTAAAAACCATAACTATGAAAAAGAATGTTTTGATTGCCCTGCTGTTGCTATCGGCGGGTGTTTCTGCACAAAAAATGATCACCAAGACCGGCAAGGTCACTTTTGAGGCGTCGGTTCCGGCCTTCGAAGAAGTCAAGGCGACGAACAACAGCGTGACGGGCGTACTCAACGCTGCCACAGGCGAATTTGCAAGTCTCGCGCTGATCAAGGGTTTCCAGTTTAAAGTGGCCCTCATGGAAGAGCATTTCAATGAGAATTACATCGAAAGCGATAAATTTCCAAAAGCGACCTTCAAGGGAAAAATCGAAAAATTCGATGCTGCTGCGCTGACGGCTTCTGCTAAAGATTTCACGATCAAGGGCCAACTCGAATTGCACGGCAAAACCAAGGACATTACGGCCAACGCCAAAATCCGCAAAACCGACGCCGGCATCGAAATCGTCACTAATTTCACCGCCAATGCCAGCGATTTCGACATCGCGATCCCGTCTGTCGTGAAAAGCAAGGTTTCGAATAAAGTGAATGTCCGATCCGAATTCACCGTCAAATAAAAATCAAATGCTCCTTAGCCGGGGCATTTTTTTTACGCCAGATCTACCTTTTGATGCGCATTGAGTTTGTCCAGGTGCAAAATGGTTTTGGTGTTGTCTTCATTTTCAGAATACATCAGGTCGAACTTCGCGCCATATACAAATTCGGTGAACATATACGAAGTGCGCGCCGCCACAGTCGTACTGAACATGTCATCGAAGGTCTTGACATACACCAATATTTCGCCTTCAATCGTAGCGAAATCTTCTTTCGAAAAATGGTAAAGCGGACTGTTTTCGGTGATCGGATGGACGAGCGTCCAACTCAACGACAACGCATTGATCTTGTCCATTTCCAGCGCCAGCGAATAGAATTTGTTGACCATTTTGCCGTTTTCTTCCAAGATCATCCCGAGCGTCACTTTGGCTTCAGCGTCGGTGAAATTGGTGTTCTTGAAAGGCGTCATGCGCATCATCAAAGCCTTGCCGTCGCGGTACGGTGCGATCAAGGCATTGTGCGAAAATTTGATGAAAGCCGTGGGTTTGCTGAACCTACCGAAAAACAATCCGGTTGCAATCGCAAAACTGAGCAATCCGATCAACGCTTCGGTCGCGGCCAATGCGCTCGTGAGGAAGCCATTCGGACTGATGTGTCCGTAGCCCACCGTCGTAAATGTCTGCGCGCTGAAGAAATAAGCCTTTCCGAATTTGATCCATTCGGAACCCGTCGTGTCGATCCCGTCGAGGTATTCCACACCGATCCCGTAATAAATGCACGCAAAAATAAAATTGACGCCGGTGTAAAAAAGAAACAATACGCCCAGGAATTTCCAGCGCGGCATGTCGATCATCGTGTGGTACCAACTCACGCGGCTCAGGAAATGCATGCCGCGCTTTTGGATGTTGGCCGTGCCATCCTTGTTTACGAACCGGCCGCCGTAACTGTTCGGATTGGTGCCAAAACCCGTATTCTCATCGGATTTTGCCTTGGCGTTGATTTTCTTGGGCAGTGCCATTATTGCTTGATGATTTTTGCAGTTTGGGTTTGCGCGCCCGAATTGATTTTTACAAAGTACAATCCTTTGGAAAAGCCTGTAAAATCTACCGTAACGGTCTGCGCATTGGTATCCGACTGTTGCAACAATTTCCCGGAAACATCAAACAACTCCACTTTTTCAAGGATTGCAGGCGCCGCAATCGTCAATTGGTTTTGAACCGGATTCGGATAAAATGCTATTTCCGGCCTTTTTTCAAAACCGTCGGTTTCCAAATTGGCACCCGATGCGACCCAACTCGGTGCGATATTATTGTCCAACGCCGTATTGATCAATTGCAGATAACTGCCATTTCCGTCGGCGTTCGGCCACGGTGAAGCATCAAAATATTCGACCGTATCGATAATATTACCGAACGCATCGGCCAAAACCAATTTCTGCCTGCTGTTGGATAAATTGCGCGTAAACTGACCAAAAGCGGCAAGTCCGTAGCGCGAGGCAAAAACCGTCGAATTGCTCGCCAAATATAAAATCTGCCCCGAACCCAATGTAGCATTGGCCGGAAACTGATATGAAATTCCCAATTCACGGAAATAAATCCCACTCAAATTCACCGTCGTTGTTCCCGCATTCCGGATGCCGATGAATTCCTGGTCGTTGCTGACCGGAAACGAGCCCGAAGTACCCGGATTGTAATTGATTTTCTCAATGACCAAAGCCGGCGTCACCACGTTGCTGCAGATGGAAAACGGGCCGATATTGTCCGTCATCCATTGCAGGCGATTGTAGAGCCAGACTTTAAGGTTGTCGATTTCGAGCGCATGGTTCGGGATGGTTTCCCATCTTTCGTCTTCACGCACAATGGCTTCGCTGATGAGCGCCACCGTCTGATCGATAAATGTGACCAAGTTGCTGTGCTTGAGCGGCTGCCCGGGCGCGGTAAGCTCGTTCCATCTTTTCGAAAGATAGCAGCGGTACGTTGGATTGTCAAACAAGTCGCGCCAAAATTTCGCACCCGTATTGTCGCCGTTGTCGAGCTGCCAAACATCATAATGGCTTCGGTCTAAACCAAATTCGAATAAATCGTTGCCATACGTCAGGTTGTAATCCCAGATCGGGCCGGCGCGCAACTTTCCATTGCGGTCTTTGTGGAAATAACTGCTCAATTGATAGCTGTCGGCATTCGAGGCCAATTCAGACGAAATCATAAAATCGATGAAGGTCGGCACATCGATAATCATCGGGTAACCCGCCGTAACACTCGCATTGTTCGAATGCGAAGACACCGCCAGCGCAGAAAATTGGTTGTGGATGTACGTATCCTGCTGCTGCGTCACTTCTTCGGGCTTGGGCAAGTCGTGCAGGAAATCGGTCGATCCCGCGTATGATGTCATCGTCCATGCCACCGGATCGCCGCCGGTCGTCTTGTCGGCTTTGGTGATGTAACCGCCGGTCAGGTTGGGCGAAGTATTGTCTGCAGTGGTGATCTTGACAATGTTGACGCGGTTCGAATCGGACTTGATTTTTTCCTGCAAAAGATACAAACCCCTGTAATCGCCGTTGATGACGACTTCACAATATTCGGTGCGCGGTGCGTAATTGCCCATCTGGCGCGACAAATTGTACGACAAATAATCGCGGATCAAGGACGGATCAAAAGCCAAACCATTCAAAACCCAGTCGTTTTCACTGGGCATCCCGAGCAAACCCACATTGTTGTTGCTCACGTTGTCGGCCTGGCGCGTGGTGAGCCCGTATCCTTTTTTGGGCAACGATTGCGAACTCGAACCGCGGATTTCAATATCGATGCGGCCGTTGTAATTGAGAAATGCCGCCGTATTCTGGTCGGTCAGATAATTGCGCGAACCGTCGGGATGCTTGATGATTTTCATGTTGGCCAGCACGCGCGGGTCGTCCACAATTTCAAACGGGTCGTTTGTATTCGGGTTGATGTCGGTATTGATGATCACGATTGGCAGGTTGCTGTCGGTAAAATCCTGTCCGACCGAAAGAGCAGTCTGCAACAGCGCGGCAATGGTCAGGAAATGGTATAATTTTCTCATCGGGGCATTTTTAGGTACACAAATGTACATATTATTTCATCCGATTTGAAGGCGATGGAAAGCAGTCGATTTGAAAAAATTAAAATTTATTTGTGTAACCAATCGGTTTCTTATATATTTGTAACCAATTGGTAACCTATTTATATGAGAAGAGATGTTTTTCAGGCGATTGCCGATCCGACGCGAAGGGAAATCATTGGGATGCTGGCACAAAAACCACTCAAACTCAATTCGGTTGCGGAACAATTCGACATCAGCAGGCCGGCAATTTCGAAACACATAAAAATCCTGACGCAATGCGGACTCATAACCATCCGCAAGCAAGGGCGCGAACGCATTTGCGAACCCAATTTTGTGCAGCTCGGCGAAGTGTCGCAATGGATCAGGCAATACGAACAGTTTTGGAATTCCAAACTCGATGCACTGGGCGATTTCCTCCATAACGATCATTCAAATCCTAAAAAATAAAACCATGGAAAATCAACAATTAGTACTTGAGCGCACCTACGAAGCACCGGTTGAAAAAGTCTGGCAAGCGCTCACCGACATCAATCAAATGCAACAATGGTTCTTCCCGATGATGGAAGGATTCGAACCCAAAATCGGTTTTTCGACGCAATGGGATGTAACGCACAACGGGAATGTCTATCCGCATTTGATCACCGTAACCGAATCTGTTCCCAATGAAGTGATCGCCTACACTTGGAAATATGGCGGTTATCCCGGAAATTCTATCGTGCGTTTTGCCTTGCAACCGTTGGAAAACCAAACCAAATTGACGCTCACACACACCGTTACCGAATCGTTCGAAGCCGATCAATATCCGGATTTCTCCAAAGACAGTTTCACCAAAGGCTGGACGCATTTTGTGGGTTCGCTTCAGAAATTTGTCGAGAATTGATCCGAAAATTCCACACAAAAACAAAAGCGTCGATCCCGGCGCTTTTTTATTGCGCGAAATTCCCTAAATTTGAGATAAGACAAAAACAACAATTATGGACAGTTTTATTTTAGGGGAAGACATTCAGGTGATGTATGTTGCCGCAACCGATTTTCCCGAAGGCGTTGAACGCGCGCACATCCAACTACACGCCATGCTTACCGAAAAAGAAAGAAGACGCTTTTTTGGGATTTCATGGCCCGATAAGGACGGACACATCATCTACAAAGCGGCCTGCGATGAGATGGAACCTGGCGAGGCGCAAAAACTCGGGCTCGAAACTTTCACGATCAAAAGCGGGCCTTACAACAGTTTCTACATCAAGGATTTTATGGAAGACATGGGCAGTATGAAACGCGCCTTCAAATTGCTGCTCGAACAGCATGAAGTCGACCCGGACGGGTATTGCCTCGAATGGTACATTGGCGACAACGATGTGAAATGCATGGTGCCGCTCGGCAAAGATTACCAGCCGTTTACCGGACTCAACAAAGAATAGTGTTGCAAACGCCTACGCTCTTTGTCGTTTCCGCACTGCACGATTGGTAGATGGACCATTTATCTTTGCCTTATAATCAACTCAAAAATAAATCATCATGGAAACCACATTCAAAAAAATCACCGTAGAAGCCACCGTCAACGCGCCTGTAGAAAAAGCCTGGGCGTATTGGTCGGAGCCGAAACACATCATGCAATGGTGCAACGCGTCTGACGATTGGCACGCGCCGCACGCCGAAAACGATTTGCGCACCGGCGGGAAATTCACCACCACTATGGCAGCCAAAGACGGCAGCATGCGTTTTGATTTCGGGGGCGAATACACGCATGTCGTACCGAACAATTTCATCGCTTACGCCATGGCAGATGGCCGCACGGTCACCATCAATTTCACGCCGCAAGGCGACCAGACGCACATCAGCGAGACCTTTGACGCCGAAATACAAAACCCCGAAGAAATGCAACGCGGCGGCTGGCAAGCCATCTTGGACAACTTTAAAAAACACACCGAATCGAATTGATTGGATTTGAATATTCTAAAAAAAACAGCATCTCCCGGTGCTGTTTTTATTTTTTAAAGGTTTCGAGAAAACGCATGACAGCATCTTTGTAGCTCGCACCAATCGGGATTTCAGCACCTTTGACTTCGATTTCATTTCCTGTAAACGCCACAATCTGGTTGGTGTTGATCAGGAATGAACGGTGTACGCGCAGGAATTTTTGGCCTTTCAATTCCAATTCGATGTCGCTGATTTTGTATTTGAACGAAATCGGCTTGTTGCTGATCAGAAAAATTTTGATGTAATCCTTGAGGCTTTCGATGTACAAAACTTCGTCAATATTGATCTTGTAGCTTTTGACGCCCGATTTGAGCACCACGAAAGGATTGCCAGCATATTCTATCGGCGCAGCAACGGTTTGGCGCGCGTCCAGAAATTTATCGACCGCCTTGAAAAAACGCTCGAACGTGATCGGCTTCAGCAAATAATCGACCACGCCGATGTCATAGCTTTCGAGCGCAAAGTCCCGGTAAGCCGTCGTCAAAACGGTTTTGGGCGGATTCTTGAGGTTTTTGAGGAATTCGATGCCGGTCATATTGGGCATCTTGATGTCGAGAAACATCAGGTCAACGGCTTGCTTGTTCAGGATTTCGAATGCCTTCATCGCATTGTTGCACGTCGCGACGACTTCAAAGCCTTCGATTTTCTCGAGGTGATTTTCGATCAGCCGGATCGCCAGCGGCTCGTCGTCGACAACTAAACATTTAATTTTCATGGTTCGGATGGATGGCTAAAGTTACTTTGAACAAACCCGGCGACAACTCCGTTTCGAGGTTGTAGCAACCCGGACAAACGAGGTCGAGCTGTTTCCTGATGTTGGAAAGCCCGATGCGCTCTTCCTGCACGACATAATCGTTTGCAATCGTGTTCGATATTTCTGCCTTAAAATTACGCGAATTGCTCCAGATCGCAATCTTGATTTTGGGCGAACCGCTGTCTTCTCCCGCGCCATGCTTGAACGCATTTTCAACCAATGACAATAAAACCAACGGCGGAATCTGGATGTCTTTTTCAACATTGGCTTCCAGATTCACTTCCAATCGCTCGTCGTAGCGCAGCTTTTCGAGTTCGATGTAATTGCGCAGCAGATTGATTTCATTCGAGAGCGACACCAGATCATCGTTGCATTTGTACAAGACATGGTCTAAAATTTCGGACAATTTGCCAATCGCCAAAGGTGTCTTGGGCGAATTGTCGAGCGAAAGCGAATAAATATTATTGAGCGTGTTGAATAAGAAATGCGGATTCAGTTGCGCCTTGAGCGTCTTGAGTTCGGCTTCGGTCTTTTCTTTGCTGAGCAGGATTTCCTTGTCTTTGGTGCGTTTGTAATCGAGGAAATATTTGACGAACAGGAATTGGAACGACACCGTATAAACCACCGGCACATAATTGAAGCACAATTTCCCAAGATCGGTCACGATTTCGTAAATCGATTCCTGCGCGAACGGCTTTTGCCTGACGAGTTCCTCGCCAACGTGCACGGTCAGGATCCGGGCCAGCATCGGAAACAGGTAAAGCGCGAGCAACGACAGGACCACCGCAACCACATATCGCTTTTTGAACACAAATTTCGGAATCACGAAATAAGCGAAAAAATAAGCGGCCATGATCTGCGGAATGTGGATGCACGAATTCATCAGGATAATGACGGGAATCGTGTCGCCTTCAAGCATTCCAAGCGGAATGTAAGTCAGCAAGATCACCAGCCAGAACAAAAGATGGCGAAACAATCGGTGGCGCAGTAAAAAATCGGAGATGTTTTTTCTGTAATCCATAACTTCAATAAAAATATAAAGATACGCGCGAATGTTACACTTTTGAAATGCTGTCGACAAAACAGGCAGTATCGAGCCCAAACAATCGATTTTTACCACCCAAAACCATATCGGCACAAAAAAAGCGTTTTCATACCGGAAAATGACGTTTGTGTCGACTACCTTGGATTGCAACTGGAAAAGTATTGATATTTGACTCGAGTTTCAATCATCATCAACACCATCACCCGAGGCATTTGATATTAACAGGAGAATGTCCAGCGGACATTCGGTAAAATTAAATCATCGCGCAGCGGGAAAAATCAAAAAACGAACAATCATGAATCAAAAAATCATCCTCTTCCTATTGCTGATCTGCTGCGGCCTGCTCAAGGGCCAGGAAATCCAAAATGCCAAAATCACCGGAACCGTTCTTGAAAAAGAAACCAACGCCGCAATCGAACTGGCCAACATTTCAATTCTTAATGTTAGCGATCAACCCGTCGCGTCGGCCGTGACCAATGCCAAAGGCGAATTCTCGCTTTTGGTTGTGCCCGGAACTTACACGGTCAAAATTGCGTTCATCGGCTACAAAGAAAAGACGCTGGCCAACCTGCCTTTTCAAAACGACCAGATTCTTCCTTCCGTTCATCTCGAACCCGATCCGATGCTGCTCGAAGCCGTCGACGTCAAAGGCGAAAAATCGACGCTCGAATACCAGCTCGACAAAAAGGTGTTCAACGTCGGGAAAGATTTGGTTTCGAAAGGCGGTTCGGCGACCGATTTGCTCAACAATGTACCGTCGGTGAGCGTGGGCGCGAATGGCGCGGTGAGCTTGCGCGGCAATTCGGCGGTCAGGATCCTGATCAATGGCAAACCTTCGGTGCTGACGGCCAACAACGGGCTCGAACAGATTCCGTCAGAAAACATTGAAAAGGTCGAAGTCATCACGAATCCGTCGGCGCGGTACGATTCGGAAGGAACGGCCGGCATCATCAACATCGTGCTCAAAAAGAACAAAAATAGCGGATTTGGCAGTTCAGTCCAGGTCACGACGGGCGTTCCAGACAATCATGCGCTCGGTTTCAATGTGAGTTACAAGACGGAGAAAATCAATCTTTTTTCGGATTTTCGTTACCGCTACATGCGTTTCCTGGGTGAAGATTCGGGGTTTCGGACGAGCTTTGCAAACAATACGCTTTCGTTTTTGGACCAGACGACGGACCGCGAACGCAATTTCAAGACGCTCAACATTTACCTGGGCGGCGATTATTACATCAACGACAAGAATACACTCACGTTGAGTTATTATTACCGACACAATACGACCAACAATACCGTTGATTATGCGTTCAATTATTTGGATGCGGATCGTTTCCCGACGCAGATCTTGCTGGCCAACGAGACGTACCGCGAACCGCAGATCGCCAATCAAATCGAACTCAACTATGTCAAGAATTTCGAGGACGACAAGAAAAAACTCACGTTCAACCTGCAATATGATTTCTGGAACGATGATGAAAACGAATTGATTGTCGAGCACGAAAACTTTCCAATTGCATCTGTAAAAACGCTCAAGAGCCGCGACATCGAAAGCAGCAAGGACTTTCTGTTCCAAACCGATTACACCGTCCCGACGGGAGAAAAATCGAAAATCGAAATCGGCGCCAAGGGCGAAATCCGCAACATCGACAGCGATTATGAAGTGTTCGACAACACTGTTTTGGTCGACAGCCTCAACAATATCTTGGCGTACCGCGAACGCATTTTCGGGGCGTATTTCCAATATGCTGGCACGTTCAAGAAACTGCAATATCTTTTGGGATTGCGCGCGGAGAGCTCGTTTACGGGAAGCGATGACGATCTGGGCCAATTCAACATCGACAAAAAATACACCGATCTGTTCCCGACCGCACACCTCACCTACAGTTTCAACGAAGCCTTCAACGTGCAATTCAGTTACAGCCGACGCATCCAACGCCCGAGATTCTGGCAACTCAATCCTTTTGGCGGCATTGCCGATCGCAGGAACATCAATGTCGGGAATCCCGATCTCGATCCGATGTACACGAATTCGTATGAAATCAGCACGCTGATCAAATGGAAATCGTTGACTGTGAGTCCGTCGATCTACCACCAGTTTTCGACCAATCTGTTTGAAGACCAATTCACCACCAACGCCGACGGTTACCTGATTTCGCAACAGATCAATTCAGGGAATGAAAGCCGTTTCGGGACGGAACTGAGCGTCAATTATTCGCCGGTCAAATGGCTCAACCTTTCGGGCGAACTCAACTATTTCAGTTTCGAGCAGAAGGGCGTGTACCGGGTTTCCGACCAGACGCTCACTTCGCGGATCAACGCCCGGATCAAACACAAAAGCTGGAATTTCCAGGCGAATTGCAATTACCAAGGCCCGAAAAACAGCGGCCAGACGTTTACCCAAACCCAATATTGGCTTGACCTCGGCATGGGAAAAGACCTTTGGAACGAAAAAGCGACGGTTACCTTAAAAGCCGACAATGTATTCAATTCGAGGATTTATAAAGGATTGGTGACCGGTGACGACTACACGTCGGAATTCTCGTCCAAGAATATCGGGCCGCGCGTTTATGCGACTTTCACGTACCGTTTCAACCGCAAGAAAAACGAAAGGGAACGCCAGCCGGATTAATTCAGAGCGTTCCATCAGGAAAAAAGCCATGGATTGTAGTAATTCATGGCTTTCTCGTTTAATCTGGTGTCGTCAAAAAATCCGAATCTGCCAAATAATAACCCAAATCGGCCAAATAATAGTTTATCCCATTTTAATAAAAAACATCGGCTACATTTGTTGAAGATAATTTAAAAACGATTGTTTTGAAAAATATATTCAATAATGCCTTTCTCTTTTTCGCCGTCGGCGTCTGCTCGTTTTCGCAGGCGCAGAACACACCGGCCGACAGTTTAAAAAGGGTGTTGCGTGTGGTAAAAACCGACACGGCAAAGGTAAACATCTATAACCATCTGGCGAGCCAGTTTGCATCGAGCCATCCCGATTCGACTACTTTTTATGCGGATAAGGCAGAATCGTTGTCGGCCAAAATCGATTATGATTTCGGAATCGCCAATGCTTGGATCAACAAAGGAAATGTCGCGATCATCAAGGGAGATTACAAAGTGGCGCTGCTGCATTTCGGCAAGGCGCAAAATAAGTTTCAATCATTACTCAAAAGCAACCCCGACGAGAAGGCATTGAAAAACGGACTCGCCCGTGCTTATGCCAGTGCCGGAATCGTCTACACGCAGCAGAGCAACCATTATCTCGCGCTCGAAAATTACCTCAACGCGTTGGAATTGTATCGTGAAGTCGGGCAAAAAATCAACATTTCCAAAGCGCTCAACAACATCGGGGTCGTTTACAAGGCGCAGCTCAATTACCCCAAAGCGCTCGAATATTTCAGTCGGGCGCTCAAGATCCAGCATGAGATCGGCGAACAAAACGAAGCCGTAACGCTCACGAACATTGGCGTGATCCATTTCGAAACCAAGCAATACCCGAAGGCGATCTCGTATTACCATCAAGCCGAAAAACATTTTGCCGAAAACGGCAATACCAATGGATATGCGCTGCTGAGCAATTATCTGGGCGATTATTACAAAAAACAGCTCAACCTGCAATTGGCCGAACAGCATTACCGGAAATCGTTGGATTTGTATGAAAGCATACCGAATAAATTTGGCGCGTCATTGGCTTTGTACAACCTCGGACAACTCAAAGCCGATCAAAAAAATTACACCGAAGCGTTGCCGTTTGCGACCAAATCATTGGCTTATGCCAAGGAAATCGGCGTGCTCGACCAAACGTATCATTCCGAGAAACTGCTCAGTGAAATCTATGGTTTCCTGAACAACCCGACCGAATCGCTCGTGCATTTCAAAAACTATGTCGCCGCGCGTGACAGCATCGCGAACCAGGAAAACAACAAGAAATTCGCGCAGGCCGAGATGGATTTCGAATACAAGCAGAAAGAAGCATTGCTGGCCGAAAAAGGCAAACGCCAGACGCAGCTTACGATTTTTACGATTCTCGGGACGTTGCTGCTGTTGGGTTTGATCCTCGTGATCCACAACCGCATGCAGGTGAAACGCCGGTTGACGCTTCAGAAGGAAGTCGCCGAATACGAGCAGAAAGCGCTGCATTTGCAGATGAATCCGCATTTTGTGTTCAACTGCCTCGGTGCGATTTCGAGTTTCATCGTGCAGAACGGAACCGATTCGGCGCTCAAATATTTGTCGAAATTCTCGAAGCTGATGCGACTCACGCTCGAGTATTCGAAAGGTTCATTGATTCCGATCGACAAGGAGATCGAAAGCCTCAAGAACTACCTTGAACTCGAGCAATTGCGGTTCAACAACAAATTCGAATTCTCGATCGAAATGAGCCCGAAAGTCGAATTCAACATGGGATTGCCGCCCTTGCTGATCCAGCCTTTTGTAGAAAATGCGATCTTGCACGGCATGGTCCCCAAAGAAGGCAACGGCAACATCGAAGTGTATTTTGACGTGCAGAACAACCAGCTCATTTGTTCCGTGACCGACGACGGCATCGGTTTGAAGGAATCGCGGAACCTGAAGGAAAATTCGGTTACCGCACACAAATCGATGGCTTTGGAAATTACGAAAAAGCGCCTTGAGATCATGGAATCGACCACATCCAAATCGGCACAGATCGACATCGAAGAATTAAATGAATCCAACCCTAAAACTGGCACACGCGTAACGTTACGTTTGCCGGTGCAATACATCCAATAAGCATGATTACAGCATTATTAGTCGACGACGACCAGCATTTGAGAACCGGTTTGAAAGGTCTTTTGGACCGATACACGAACGACATTGCCATTATTGGCGAAGCCGACAGTGTAAAAAGCGGCATTGTCGCCATTGAAAAACTGAAGCCACAGGTGATTTTCCTCGACATCCATTTGAGCGACGGCACGGGTTTCGACATCCTCGAACGACTCAAGGAAGCCACCGGAAAAATCAATGCGCATATTGTGTTCATCACGGCACACGAGCAATATGCGGTCAAGGCGTTCAAGTTCAGTGCACTCGATTTTCTGCTCAAGCCCGTCGATTTTGAGGAATTGCAGCAAACGATCGCCAAGATCAAGGAAGCCGTCGGCAAGACGAATTCGTTCGACCACATCGATTTGCTTTTGGAGAACATCCGCAAGAAAGTCGACAATTACAAGCGGATTGCGCTTTCGACGAGCGAAGGCATTCATTTGTTTGAAGTTTCGGATATCATAAGGTGTGAGGCGAAAATCAATTACACGCAATTTTTCATCAAGAACCACAAGCCGATCCTGATTTCGAGAACGCTCAAGGAGTATGAGGAATTGCTGACGGAACACGGATTTGAACGCATCCATCAGTCGCACCTGATCAATTTGTCCTACCTCAAATCTTACATCAAAAATGACGGCGGCTATGTCGTGATGGCCGACAACACCAACATCCCGATTGCGCAGAGCAAAAAGGAAAAATTGCAGGAGCTGATCCGTGCGCTTTAACCTCAAAAAAAAGAACCATGAAAACAATTAATCAAATAACGAGTATGAAAAAAATACTACTATTGCTGCTGCTGTTCACGGGAATGGCAAACGCGCAAATCGTCAATATTCCCGACGCGAATTTTAAAGCGAAGCTGATTGCGTTAGGTATTGATACAAATACCGACGGACAAATTCAGCAAACTGAAGCTTCGGCTGTTGGCGCGCTTGATGTGAGCAATTCCAATGTCGCTGACATGACAGGGATTGAACATTTCACCAATTTAGCGAATTTTGATTGCAGCCATAATTCAATCTCTGATTTGAATTTGAGCGGACTTTCTTCTTTGCAAATATTGGATTGCTCCAACAATTTTTTGGCTAATTTAAATTTAACGGGCGTTACGAACTTGACTTGGCTGACCTGCTCGAATAACCTGTTGACCACTTTGAATGGCGTTTCAAGTACCGTTACATTGCTGAGATGCGACCACAACCGATTGACCAGTTTTAATGCTACAGACCTGAATAGCCTTCAGGAGCTTGATTGTTCGAATAATAGGATTGCGAGTTTCAGCATAACGGGATCGCCCAATTTAAATACGATAGCGTGCAACGACAATCTTTTACCATCGATAAACTTAAACACCATTCCAGGCTTGATGACTATCGATTGTTCCAATAACAAGCTGACAACGCTCAGTGTCGCCGACCTCCCTGAACTGACAACGATTTATTGCAAGGCCAATCCTGACCTGACCACCGTAAGCTTAAGCAATTTGAGCAGCTTGCAAATGCTTAACTTTGTTGGCGTAGACGATCCTGGAAACGGGCGTTTTGAGTCTGCAAATCTTACGAACCTGACCTTGACCAATCTGCCTCAATTATCGTCTCTCAATGTTTCCAACAACAAGATAGCGACGCTAAACTTGAGCAATTTGACCAATTTGACTTTCTTGGACTGCTCGGTCAATCAGTTGACAAACCTGTCGCTCGTCAATTTGCCCAACCTCAAGGATTTGATTTGTTATGTCAATAAATTCCAGAGTTTGGATGTGACCAACCTCAGTGCTTTAGTTACCTTTAGATGTGGTGGCGGGTATCGCAACAACAATCAATTGATCAACGTGATGCAAAGTTTAAATGTGTCGGGATTGTCTAACTTGGTCATTTTTGAATGTTTCGATACCCTTATAACAAATTTGGACCTCACGGGCCTGACAAGCCTAGAAACCTTTTACTTTGCCGGTATAAACGGCGCGGGCGTTTTGAGCAGTCTGGATGTCAGCATGTTGACCAATCTAAAATACCTCACTTGCCGAGCTACCGCCCTAACGACGCTTGACGTAAGCAATTTGATTCATTTAGAAGAACTCCACTGTTGGCAAGGCCACCTCACCAATTTGAACTTGAACGGTTTGACGAATCTTAAAAAATTGAACTATTCGTACAATTATTTAACCAATTTAAGTTTGACAAACTTACCATTGCTGGAATATTTGGATTGCAGCAATAATAGCCTTATTACTTTAAATGTATCCAACTTAACCAATTTGAAAAGTTTGTCCTGCAACTCTAATTCGCTCACAACACTAAATTTGGCCGGGCTTACTTCGTTGGTTGATCTGGATTTTTCATTCAACAATATCAGTTTGCCAAATATCAGCGGAATATCGCCTAATCTGAGAAGTCTAATTTGTGCATCGAACAGTCTTTTAACGCTTGACGTTTCAGGATTTCCTGCTTTGGAAGTTTTATATTGCAAGATCAATCAACTCAGCACACTGGATTTATCGGCCAACAATAACTTGAAATATTTGAACTGCGATATCAATAATCTTTCAACGCTCAACGTGAACAACCTGACCAATTTAACGCAATTGGAATGCAGCGAAAACAGTTTAACGGCGCTCGATACACACAATTTGACGAATTTAACCGTGCTCCAATGCTATGACAATCAAATCAGCGCATTAGACTTGAGCAATAACCCACTATTGGAAATTTTAAGCTATTCACAAAACCCCCTGCCGAATTTCAATGTGAGCAACTTGGTGAACTTAAAAGGCCTAGCGTGTTTCGACACCCAAACCACTGCATTGGATGTTTCAAATTTAGTCAATCTAAACTATTTGTATTGTGGCACCAACGCCTTGCAAACCTTGGATGTGAGCAACTGCGTCAAATTGAATCAACTGGTTTGCGAAGATAACAATCTGACCACACTGTTCATGAAAAACGGAAGTAATGAAGCGATGATCGACCTTTCCGGCAACAATGCTTTGGAATACATCTGCGCAGATACAGACCAGCTTTATTCGTTGCAAACCTATCTCAATTCGTTGCTCTTGGTCAATACAGTCAGCAATTCCTACTGTACTTTTACGCCAGGCGGGAACCACAATACGATTTCGGGAACCACCATTTTTGACAAGGACCATAATGGTTGCGATATAACCGATGAAGTCAACCCATTCATCAGATTGGACATCTTTGATGGCAACGAAACCGGCTCAACCGTAACCAACATCAATGGCAGCTATAATTATTACACCAACGCGGGGACTTTTACCATCAACCCAAATGTTGAAAACCCAACGTGGTTTGATTTTTCGCCATCATCTGCAACCTTTAATTTTGCGGACAACGACAACAACATTTCCACGCAAGACTTTTGCATTGACGCCATCGGCACCCATAGTGATGTAGAAGTGGTACTCATGCCGGTTGATTTTGCGAGTCCGGGTTTTAACGCGACCTATAAAATCGTGTACAAAAACAAAGGAAATCAAATGCGCTCCGGAAACGTCTCGTTGACGTTTGAAGATTCAAAAATAGACTTCGTGAGCTCAGTTCCTACCCAAAATGCGGCTTTTGTAAACACCAGGGTTTGGAATTATGTAGATCTGATGCCGTTTGAAAACAGAAGTATTTTTGTAACGTTGAACATCAACGCCCCAACAGAGACACCGGCGGTCAACATTGGCGATATCTTAAACTTTACCGCATCGATTACCCCTGCGGCGGGCGATGAATTGCCGTTAGACAATACTTTTTCATACGGTCAGATCGTGATAGGGTCGTTCGATCCGAATGACATCACTTGTCTCGAAGGCGATTCTGTAGCGCCGTCCGAAATCGGCAACTACCTCCATTATGCCGTGAATTTTGAAAATACAGGAAATGCCGCTGCCCAAAACGTTGTGGTCAGAATGGAAATCAACCCTGCAGAATTTGACATCCATTCTTTGCAGGTAATGAACGCCTCGCATGCAGTTTCAGTCGAAATAAGAAACGATATCGTTGAATTCAAATTTCCAAACATCAATTTGCAACCATCAGCGGGGGATCCGCCGGTAAACGGACACGGAACCATCCTTTTCAAAATGAAATCGAACATTGAGCTGGAAGCCGGAGATCTGGTAAAAAATAGCGCGGGTATTTATTTCGACTATAATTTTCCAATCGGAACCGGAGACGCGGAAACGATCTTCTCCCAACTCAGCACCACGGATTTCACCAAAGACGAAAGCATCGTCCTGTATCCGAATCCGGCAAGCGATTACGTCAACATCAGTTGCGACAGCGCAATCAAATCGGTCGAGTTGTTTGACATCCAAGGCAGATTGCTCGAGACCGCAATCGACAATAAAAAACAAACGCGCCTGAATATTGCCACCCAATCGAGCGGAATCTATTTTGTGAGGATCACCACCGAAAAAGGCAAACGCGTCGAAAAAGTAATGAAAAAGTAGTAAGTTGATAATTAAGTAAATTGGTCAAAGCCTCGGGTCATTCCGGGGCTTTTTTTATGGAAAAGCTGCAGTAAAATATTTTAACAAAAAGACAGGTTAAGTCATTCAAATACATACCTTTAACAGACACTTTAAATCCATCCGATGAAACAAAAACTACTTACCGTATTATTCTTATTGCTTTCGATTCCATTTTATGCACAATGGTGGGTGCCCCAAGATTCTGGTGTCACATCGAATTTGAATGATGTCTATTGCCTAACCGCAAATACCGTATTGGTAGTTGGTGATGGTGGCGTGATCCTGAAAACCACCGACGGAGGCGAGAATTGGATACAGAAAACTTCCGGAACAGTGCAATTTTTAAGGAAAATCCAATTTGCAAACAGCACGACTGGCTATGCGGCAGGCGGAAGTGGTACGCTGCTCAAAACAACAGATGCCGGAGAAAGCTGGAACCCGATTGCAACCGGAATTACCACGGATCTGCTGGGATTGTCGGTATTCAATGAAAGCACTTTCTACATTTCGGGAAACAACGGTTTGATTCAAAGAACCGATGATGGAAGCGCTACTTTTATCGACCAAAGCTATGGCGAGAATCCTGTTTTCAACAACATCCAATTATTGGATCAAAACACCGCTTTTGCCTCGAGCTATGATTATTACGGAGCCGATTCGAATGCCTTTCTAAAGACTACAGATGGCGGACTGAATTGGACATTGGAACCAGACCAAAACACAGCCTATTTTTACTTCATGGACGAAAATGTCGGGTTCCTGAAAAATGGCACCGGATTTCACAAAACCACCGATGGCGGCATGACCTTGACCGATTTCATGACAACTTCTGATGAGGACGTCAACGACATGTTTGCCACGAATCAAAATACATTATGGCAAGTCGGAAGCAATTACATGCTGTGCAACTGTGCCTTTTTTTGCATCCGAAAAGCAGATTTCACCGATCCATTAATGCCCGAGGCAGTACAAAATTGTTATGCCGACACCGACGGCGGACTTCCGTTCGAAGCGATCCATTTTGCCAATGAAACCACTGGATATATTGTTGGCTGGGGCGGAAAAATCCTCAAAAATTCAACGGGCCACATGGAAGAATTGGCGGTCAATGAATTTGACGACCAAGATTTCGTCAAGACGTATCCGAATCCTTCTTCGGGTTTGGTCAATATCACTTTCAAGGACAAACAAAGCGCCCCTTTTTCTATCGAAATAACCGATGTTTTGGGCAAAAAAGCATTTGCACAGTCGTACCAAAATCAGAATGACATTGCGATCAATATCGAATCCTTCTCACACGGAGTCTACTTTTTGAAACTACAATCGGATCGCGGAAGCACCATCAAAAAATTGGTCAGGCAATGATGGTTACTTAAAAATGAAAAGCCACGACCCTAGTTTTGCGCGGGTCGTGGCTTTGCTATCAGGTTTAGAATGATCTATTTGCTCAAATACATTTTCCTTCTCGAATACAACTCATAGAACTGGTCGTCTTTCAAGTCGTCAATGAACAAGATGCTTTCTCCGGTCGATTTCATCTCAGGCCCGAGCGCTTTGTTCACATTCGGGAATTTGCTGAAAGAGAACACCGGCTGCTTGATCGCATAGCCTTTGAGTTGCGGGTTGAATGTAAAATCGGTCACTTTATTTTCGCCAAGCATCACTTTGGTCGCATAATTCACATACGGTTCGCCATACGCTTTGGCAATGAACGGAACGGTACGCGACGCGCGCGGATTGGCTTCGATGATGTAAACCGTATCGTCCTTGATCGCGAATTGGATGTTGATGAGTCCGACGGTCCTCAATGCCAACGCGATTTTCTTCGTATGGTCCTTGATCTGCTGCATCACGAATTCACCCAGATTGAACGGCGGCAATGTCGCATTCGAATCGCCCGAATGGATCCCGCACGGTTCGATGTGCTCCATAATTCCGATGATGTAGACGTTTTCGCCGTCGCAGATCGCATCGGCTTCGGCTTCGATCGCACCGTCTAGGTAATGATCGAGTAACAATTTATTTCCAGGAATATTTTTGAGCAGATCGATCACGTGTTCCTCGAGTTCCTGTTTGTTGATGACGATTTTCATGCCTTGTCCGCCCAGTACATACGATGGGCGAACGAGCAATGGAAAATCCAAAACATCCGCCAAAGCGCTTGCCTGATCGGCATTTTCGGCGATCCCGAATTGCGGGAATGGGATTTTCAAACTTGTCAAAAGGTCTGAGAATCTTCCCCTGTCTTCGGCCAAATCCAAAGCATCGAAAGAAGTTCCGAGGATTTTAATGCCGTATTTCGACAATTTCTCGGCCAGTTTCAAAGCGGTCTGTCCGCCGAGCTGAACGATCACGCCTTCGGGCTTCTCATGTCGGATGATGTCGTAAATGTGTTCCCAGAATACGGGTTCGAAATACAATTTGTCGGCCGTATCGAAATCGGTCGAAACCGTCTCGGGGTTGCAATTGATCATGATGGTTTCGTAGCCGCATTCCTTGGCCGCGAGAACGCCGTGCACGCAGGAATAATCGAATTCGATGCCTTGTCCGATCCTGTTCGGGCCTGAACCGAGAACGACAACTTTCTTTTTATCGGTGACGATGCTTTCGTTGTGGACGTATTTTTTGCCGTCGGCGGTTTCGATTTCGGCCTCGAATGTCGAATAATAGTAAGGTGTTTTTGCAGTGAATTCGGCCGCGCAAGTATCGACGAGTTTGTAGACGCGCTTGATGTTTTGCTCGTCGCGCAGCTTGTAAACCTGGCTTTCGAGGCAACCCATCATGTGCGCGATTTGGCGGTCTCCATAGCCTTTTTGCTTGGCTTCGAGCAACAATTCGCGTGGCAAAGTGTCGATTTTATACTGTGAAATTTCTTTTTCGATCAGGTACAATTCCTCGTATTGCTTGAGGAACCACATGTCGATCCTGGTGATTTCGTGGATTCTTGACAACGGAATTCCCATTTGGATGGCGTCGTAAATGACGAACACACGATCCCAACTCGCGAAGGTCAATTTTTCGATGATCTGTTCGTAATTCTTGTAGCCTTTTCCATCGGCGCCGATGCCGTTGCGTTTGATTTCCAAAGATTGTGTCGCCTTGTGCAACGCTTCCTGGAATGAACGTCCGATGCCCATCACCTCGCCCACCGATTTCATCTGCAAGCCCAAAGTTCGGTCTGAACCTTCGAATTTGTCGAAATTCCAGCGTGGGATTTTAACGATGACGTAATCGAGTGTCGGTTCGAACAAGGCCGAGGTCGATTTGGTGATCTGATTTTGGAGTTCATCGAGATTGTATCCCAAAGCCAGTTTCGATGCGATTTTTGCAATCGGGTAACCCGTCGCTTTCGATGCCAATGCCGATGAACGCGAAACGCGCGGATTGATTTCAATCGCAACGATATCTTCTTTTTCGTCGGGTGAAACGGCAAATTGCACGTTGCAGCCGCCCGCAAAATTTCCGATCGAGCGCATCATCAAGATCGCCATGTCGCGCATTTTCTGGAATGTCGCGTCGGATAAGGTCATCGCCGGTGCGACCGTAATCGAATCGCCGGTGTGGATGCCCATCGGGTCCATATTTTCAATCGAGCAGATGATGACGACATTGTCATTCTGGTCGCGCAACAATTCCAATTCATATTCTTTCCAACCCAGCAAGGCCTTGTCGATCAAGACTTCGTGAATCGGAGAAGCTTCGAGTCCGCGCGTCAGTAAGTCGTCGAAATCTTCTTTTTTATGTACGAAAGCCGCTCCGGTTCCGCCCAAGGTAAACGACGGACGGATCACGAGTGGAAACCCGAATTCCTGCGCGATTTCTTTTCCTTTGAGGAATGAAGTCGCCGTTTTGGCCGGCGCGGTCGGAACGCCGATCCTTTCGAGCAATTGCTTGAACTGTTCGCGGTCTTCGGTGATGTTGATCGCGTTGATGTCGACACCGATCAATTTGACGTTGAAATCTTCCCAGATGCCTTTTTCGTCGGCTTCGAGGCAAAGGTTGAGTGCGGTTTGTCCGCCCATGGTTGGAAGAACAGCGTCGATTTGCGGATGTTCCTTTAATATCTGTACGATCGATTTGGTCGTCAGCGGCAATAAATACACGTGATCGGCCATCGATGGGTCGGTCATGATGGTCGCGGGATTCGAGTTGATCAGGATGACCTCGATGCCTTCTTCGCGGATCGAGCGCGCCGATTGCGAACCGGCATAATCGAATTCGCAGGCCTGCCCGATAACGATTGGGCCTGAACCTATGATGAGAACCGATTTGATGGAATTGTCTTTTGGCATTGTAAAATATAGCAGTTAGTTGTTGTTGCGTTGAATGTTGTATTGTGGCGGAAACCCTAGCCCCGATTACCTCACCTAGTTAATATTTTTTATAGGTGTTCGGTGAATGCTTTTCAAGCATTTGCAACGGAAATCCTTTTTAGCGGCGCGCAGCAAAGCGAAAAAGATTGCAGTGGAAAGCGGGATTAGCTCCTTGAAAATTTAACGACAAGATATAAAAAAAGGCGGTACTAATAGAAGTAACGCCTCGTTTTATGTTTGTGTCAAACATTATTTTTTGTGTCTTGGCTCTGAAGAAACAGTCAATTTGTGACGTCCTTTAGCTCTACGACGAGCGAGCACTTTTCTTCCATTCGCAGAAGCCATTCTGTCCATAAATCCGTGCTTATTTCTTCTTTTTCTTTTCGATGGTTGAAACGTTCTTTTGCTCATTGCTTTATATCTTTAGTAATCTTATTGAAATCTGCTTTTTGGGCTTTTGTAAAACCGAGTGCAAATATACAAAGTCTTTTTTTTCCGACAAGTACTTTTCTAAAAATATTTTTAATTCCTTTTACTATCTTTGCAACCTTATAAATTTTTATTATGTTTCACAGATTTATTAAACTGATATTGGCCGGACTGATTATCATTGCTGGCATTTGGCAGATGGTGGAAAACAACATCGGCAATGGGATTTTCCTGATTTTACTTTCGGCCATCCCGATTTTCCTTTACTTCAAAAACGAATTTATTTTATTGGCTTTTTTACGCCTCAGGAAACAGGATTTTCCGGGTGCACAGAAATGGCTTTCGCACATCAGGAATCCCGAAACGGCTTTGGTGAGGAAACAACAAGGTTACTTCAATTACCTGCACGGCATCATGTTGTCGCAAACCAATTTGCTCCAGGCAGAGAAGTATTTCAAGAAAGCCATAGAGCTCGGATTGTCAATGGACATGGACCTTGCCGTAGCCAAATTGAACCTTGCCGGTGTCGCCATGACACGCCGCAGGAAACTCGAAGCGACCAATTTATTGAACGAAGCCAAGAAGCTCGACAAGCACAATATGCTCAAAGACCAAATCGTCATGATGAAGGAGCAGATGAAGAAGATGTAGGTAAAACACACTTTACCAAATGATTACGCCATTCTTAACGGAATGGTTTTTTTATGTTAAATTTAGTACGATTTGATTTTCGTATGATTTAATTTGTTAATATTGATGAGTATTAATCAATAAATTAACAATTATGAGATTAATAATACTCCTTCTGACTGTTTTGTTGTTTCAGTTTTCTCACGCGCAAGACCAAGTGGTTTACTTCTCAGACGCCATCAAGAGCAACATCAAAAAGTACAATTCCCAAAGCGACAAAGCCTTTCAGGACGGCGACATCACCGCCGGCCAAGCGTTATTCGATTCTTTGGTGCAGAACAAACTCGTAGGCTCAAAGTTTGACGATTATTCGTTCAAGTCGGTCAATAGCCGTAAAGTGAAACTCAGCAAACTCAAGAAACCCGTTTTCATCATCACCTATTCTTCGTGGTGCGTGATCGGCAAAGGCGAAATCCAGGCGCTCAACAAATTGGTGCGCAAATACGACAAGCAGGTACAGTTCATCGCCGTATTTTGGGACACCAAAAACGATACGCGAAAGATCGCGCGAAAATTCAACAACAAAATCAAAGTGTGTTACGCGAATGAATCCTACAAGAACGATGCGCGCATTGTAGCGACTTTGAAACACACGCTCGGTTTTCCGACATCGTATTTCCTAAACAGCAATCTCGAGGTGGTCGACATCAAGCGCGGCGGTCTCCAATTGCCACCCCGAACCAGCGGCAAAATCGCGTTCGATAGGAATTACCGGTTGTTCAACGAACGGCTCGCGATATTTCTTGAGAAACAAGACACGCCGCAAAATCACAGCCAGCTGCGGCAACGGAATAAAACAAGTCAGCGTTGATGTGTTCACCGCAAAGTGCGCTAAGTTTCTCGGAAAGCATTCAAGTTTTATGCTTTCCGAGAAACTTAGCGTAAAACTTCTTGACTTTGTGGTTGATTTGGTTTCGAAGGTTGTTTTCTAGTTAATATCCGCTCAACGGAATCTCGATCTCATACCGTTTCCTATTCGGATTCAACAATTTCTTATCGCGCAGCCACGGATTGTGGATTTTCAGAATCTTGTAATTGATGCCTTGCGATTTGGCAAAATCAGCCAGATCGGTAATGGTCGAATCGACCGAAATCACTTTCGACGGCAAGTTTTGATACAATTCGATCGGCAATAAATTGAATCCGTATTTGTCTGGATTTTTCATGATTTCCTTCAATGCCAAAATGCGGAACACATAACGCGACGTTTCTTCGGTTAGCAACAAATCGTAATAATTCGTCACTTTCTGCATCTCGATCTGCTTGTTCACGCCGTTCATTCCGCCGTTGTACGAAGCCGCCGCGAGCGTCCAGTTTCCGAAACGCGCCTTCGCATCGAGCAAATATTTGCACGCAGCTTCGGTTGATTTTTGCAAATGGTACCGTTCATCGACCACATCGTTCACTTCCATTCCTTTTTCCTTCGCCGTTTCGGGCATGAACTGCCAAACGCCGCGCGCGCCGGCCGGAGAAACCACATTTACAAGATTGCTTTCGATCACCGCGAGGTATTTGAAATCATCGGGCACGCCGTATTTTTTCAAGATCGGTTCCATGATCGGAAAAGCACGGTTGGCGCGTTTGATCACCAATAAAGTCGTCGCATCGAGATTCGCGTTCACGATCAATTCGCGCTCAAAACGTTCCTTGACATCCGATATGTTGAGCGGCGCCCTTTCGCCCGCAAAATCAATGCTGTCGGGCGTTACAAAAGCTTCCGATTGCACATTCACCTTCGTTTCCATCTTGGGTTGCTCCTTCGAAGTGCTGTAAATCAGCAATCCGCTCGTCACCGCAACCGATGCCGTCAAAGCCGTCTTTTTAAACCAGTCCATTTCTTTTTATTTTTAATTGGTTTCGTAAACTTACAAAATTATTGGGCGTTGCCTGCGGCCGGGCTTTCCGCTTTATCTTTTGCGTCGTAAACTCCACAAAAGGATACCGCTTCAATCCCTAACACGGCAATCTTCAAAAAATAAAATATATGCTTTAATTGAAGATTCATACCTGAAGCCCACCGGGCTTCCTCCTCTTAATATCAAATCTAACGCAGTCACTCGCTCGAAAGAATAATTTTCGGCAAATGCTCGTTGAGCCAACGGAATTTATTCAAGATCATAATGTGCGTCCCGCCTTTAACAACGTGGCAATCCTTGATATATTTCATCGGAAAAACCTCATCGGCATCGCCATGGATGTGCACGACTTTGGGATCCATTTCGGTGCGTTCCCACAAAATCACATTGCGGATCGCCCACTGGAAATAACGGTCGTCGCGAACCGACAAAAATTTCTCATACAATTTCATGCGCTGCTTGATCATCGCGCTCGACGACAATTTGGCCAGCCGTTCGATCTTATTGACCACATCGGTCGGAATCAGTTTGTAGGCGCGCAGCATCTTGGTGACCTTCATGCGGCGCGGAAACTGGGTATTGCTTCTCACGCTCGAAATGATGATGACTTTTTTCGGGTGTAGGAATTGTGCCATTTCCTGAACCAGAATCCCGCCAAAAGACACGCCCACCAAAACCGGATTGGGCTGTGTGACTTTCTCTGCGATGCGTTTGGCGTAATCAGGCAGCGATTCGTTGTCGAACGGAATCTGCCATTCGAGGAAAATCATTTCGAACTGATCTGCGGGAAGCGAAATCCTTTCGAAAATCGCCGGACTCGCAGCCAGGCCGGGCATGAAATAAACCGGAATTCTCTCCATCATTGTTTTAACGAATAAATAAGCAGCAGTACGGAATTTTATTCCGAAATTTGTATAAAAGTAAAATTTTCATCCGAAACCCATTTCGTTTCCACTTTATTTTATCAATAAATTATGACGACGCAAATCTTTCCGGCGAATCAAAGAGGTACCGCCGATTTTGGGTGGTTGCAGGCCAATTTCTCATTTTCATTTGGCAATTATTTCAACCCGGACAATGTACAATTTGGCGTGTTGCGCGTACTCAACGATGATACGATCGGTGCGGGTGCAGGTTTCGGCACACATCCGCACGACAACATGGAAATCATCACGATCCCGCTTGAAGGCGGCCTCAAGCACCGCGACAGCATGGGCAATGAGGGCGTCATCGGTTTTGGTGAAGTTCAGGTCATGAGCGCCGGAACGGGAATCCTGCATTCTGAAATGAACGCCAGCCAAACCGACCGCGCCAAGACGCTGCAGCTTTGGGTTTTCCCGGAAAAGGACAATGTCGAACCGAGATATGACCAGAAATCGTTTGATATTGAACGTCAAATGAATACCTTTGTGACAGTCGTGACGCCCGAAAATCGAAATGACGGCCATGCGCTTTGGATCCATCAGCAGGCTTTTTTGAGCCTCGGGATTTTTGAAACCGGAAAACAGATCGATTACAGCGTCAATATTCCCGGAAACGGATTGTATGTTTTCGTGATCGAAGGCCAGCTCAAAATTGACGGAAAAACGCTGGATCCGCGTGACGCGATGGGAATTACAAATTTTGAAAACTTGCAGATCGATATACTATCGGAAGCAAAAATACTATTGGTTGAAGTGCCAATGCAACAATAAACCACAAAAATGGAAGGGACAATGACAATGGACATCAAAGACAATACTTTCGCCAGGCAGTTTGAAACCACCGTCAGCGGAGGATTGATTACGGTTGAGTATTCGTTTCAGGAGAAGAAGATTTTCCTGACGCGCATCAACAAACCCGACAATTTCAACGATGAGGAATTTTTGAACGACTTGTTGAAGAATATCATGGAAATCGCTTACGAACGCAAACTCAAGGTCGTTCCGATTTTCCCGAAGATTGCGGCATTCTTTAGAAAAAATACGATTTACCGCGATTTATTACCACCTGGAATCAAAATCTAATAACGCCTTCGGGCGTTTTTTATTTCAGGAAATCGCCGTCGATGATCAGCAACTGAACGCCATTTTCCGAATACGAACGGTGCAGGCTCATATCATCCGAAACAATATAACTCCCATTTTTCGACAACTCGAACTTTTCGCCTGAGTCGAGTTCGCTCACAAAAGCGCCCTCCACACAATAAACAATATGCCCTTTGGAGCACCAATGGTCTGCAAAATATCCTTTGGAATACGTCACCATGCGCACGCGAAGTCCGCCGAATTGAAGCGTTTTCCAAAAAGAAGTCCCCGTTTCCCCGACGTGTTCGGTTTCAGGAACTTGGTCCCAATCTATGGTTTGAAATGGAATGCTCATTTGTATTTATTTGACAATGAGTTTTTGAATGGATTGTTCGCCGTCGCAAGTGATTTTGACCAGGTAATTGCCCGCAGACAACCGCGAGACATCGATTGAATTTACCGCATCTGCTGCCAAAACAATTCTTCCGGTGGCGTCGAAAATAACAGCCGAACCCGCTTTCCCGTTCGGCACGAAAACCGTCAATCGGTCTGAAGCCGGATTGGGAAAAAGCACAAAAGACCGCACTGCAAATTTGGCTGCAGCCAACGTCACCGAAGGATCGAGATAATCCGGAATTCCGTTGCCGGTGGTATCGTCATCGAGCGGGTTGCCATTTCCGTTGTAATCTTCTTCGATCGTTGGCGTTCCGTCGCCGTCGTCATCGGGATTTAAAAAATTCGGAAAATAGACATCACCGTTATTGTCGTCATTGAGCACGAAGTTGCCGTTCAAATCTTCGTCCTGGTTGGTAATGCCGTCGTTGTCGGCATCGCCATCGAACGGAATTGCATTCAAGGTTTCGAACCTGAAAAATTCCAATGGCATCGGCCATCCCGCAACCGGAACGGATTGAAATACCGGTCCGTTTCCGTTGTATTCGGCAGTAACCCCGACGATTTGCCCGGCTGAAATATTGTAATAAATGGGCGAAAGCGGCACTTCCGATTCGGTGTTGGCCCACAGGTCGTATCCGGCCAGGCTTTGTCCTGAAAAGGCTTCCAGGTTCGCTGCCCAAACTGCCGAAACGAAAATGGCGATATCGAACGGAGCCGAACCGTCGTTGTCGACATCGATCGCATACCACGGACTCGTTCCAAGTGGCGGCGGCACCGAGCTTTGCGAAAATCCATGCGACGCTGAAAGCAAAAGCAACGAAACTATTATTTTTTTCATTTGGCCTATTTTGCTCAAAAATAAGTATTTGTATCAGAAATGAATGCATGCCGCGTTATTATTTAAAAACCATACCTTTAGCACATGCCAGAAACCATCAACCAGAAAGTCATCGCTTTTTTCGAAACCATCGACAAATATTATGGCTCCAAAACTGAAATCACCGAAGGATTGTACTCGCGTTATGAAAATTTCGAAGCCAGCGCGACAACGTGGAATTTGTCTGAATTCATGCTGATCCGTTCGGCGTATCGCAACAACGGCGACCGTTTGATGATGGAAGGCGAAAAAATGTACTATGAAATTTCGGCCAAGATCATTGTCGATTTCAAGCAGCCGGCACGCCATACGTATGAGTTCATCGAATTGTACGGCGACAGCGTGTACCGCATTACGAAGATTAAATTCCATTCAAGATATTAGCATGAAAATTTTTATCGTTTTGGCCTTCCCTTTTTTATTTTTGAATCCAAGTTCCAATTCGGAACAAATGCTGCGCGAGAAATTGACCAAGGACGGTTTTACCTTTTTGGAAATCAAAAACAGCGATGTCGGTATTGTAAATTGTCAGACCAAACAAAAAGTCGCACTCGATCCGAATTCGCAAACGCATTTTTACGCCAAAAGCAAAAAAGACAAGCCCGAAGGCTACTATCCCGATTTTAGCGTGACCATACTCAAATTCAAGGATTTGAAAACGGCCAGCCGCAATTTCGAAAAAGCGAAAATGGGAATGAAAAGCGACCGCGAATTCTGCAATGGGAAAGGCCCGAATAAATTGGCACTCAACAACAATGAAATTTTGTATTTCCGGACCCGGGCAGAAATGTTCCGCAAGTATACGGATAAATACGGCGATTATATTACCAATTCACGTTAACAACCACCAATATGTCTGTAAAAAACGTCACTTTCGCTGTTCTTGCTCTGGCTTTCAATTTTGTTTCCGCGCAAACGAAACAGCTCGAATCGTTGATTCAAAATATCGACAATAAAGACACTTATATTGTTATGGCCCGAACGATGTCGTCGCGCGTACACAACGAATCGGCCAATCAAATTGTACAAATCGGCAAAACCGCAACGCCCGAATTGATCAAGGTACTCAACAGCCAAAACAAAGGAATTGCAGCGCATTTTATCCTTTCGGAAATCTGGAAAGAACAATGGACAGCCGAAATTTGCTGTATGATCCGCACGGAAGGAACCATCGAAATCGTCAACATCAACGGCCTCGAAATCAAAATTGAAGATGATGTCTTATCGTAACCGACGAAGCCTTGCAAAACAACAAAGAGAATTGGAAAAAGCGCACGCACGCTTAGCGTAATTACACTTCGATCACAGAAAATTCCATCCTGACAGAACCATCCTCGTCGATTTTGGTCAGCGTAATGTCGTGCAAAGTATTCACGAGTTCAGGATTCCACGGCGTTTTGACCTTGACGTAATTTTCGGTAAATCCGTGGATGTAGCCTTCTTTATTTTCGCCCTCGAACAAAACCGTACGGTGCGTTCCGAGTTGGCTTTCATAAAAAGCACGGCGTTTCTTGACCGATAATCCGCGCAGCATCTTGCTTCTTTTCGCACGCACATTGGCCGGAACGACGCCTTCAAACGCAGCGGCTTCGGTATTGTCGCGCTCCGAATACGTAAAGACGTGCAGGTAAGAAATATCGAGGTCGTTCAAAAAATGGTACGTTTCGAGAAAATGTTCGTCGGTTTCGCCCGGAAAGCCCACAATCACATCGACGCCAATGCACGCGTGCGGCATGACTTCGCGGATTTTGGCCACGCGCTCCGAATACAGTTCGCGCCTATACCGGCGTTTCATTTTCTTCAGGATGTCGTTGCTTCCACTTTGCAGCGGAATGTGGAAATGCGGGACAAACGTGCGGCTTTTCGACACAAAATCGATCGTTTCGTTCTTGAGCAGATTCGGTTCGATCGAGGAAATGCGCAAACGCTCGATGCCGTCTACTTCATCCAAAGCGCGGACGAGCTCCAAGAAAGTATGTTCGTGTCTCTTATTGCCGAATTCACCCTTGCCGTAATCGCCAATATTGACGCCGGTCAGGACGATTTCCTTGATGTTTTGCTGCGAGATTTCTTTGGCGTTGAAGAGTACGTTTTCGAGAGCATCGCTGCGTGAAATGCCACGTGCCAGCGGAATCGTGCAATACGTGCATTTGTAATCGCAACCGTCCTGGACTTTCAAAAAGGCACGCGTGCGGTCGCCGATCGAATAACTTCCCACATAAAAATCGGCTTCCACGATTTCGCACGAATGCACTTCGCCCATGTCATTTTTCGACAAATCGTTGATGTAATCGGTGATCTTGAATTTTTCGGTAGCGCCCAAAACGAGATCGACACCGTCTACGGAGGCCAATTCCTCGGGCTTCAATTGCGCGTAACAACCCACCGCCGCGACAAACGCCTTGTCGTTGAGTTTCATCGCCTTCCGAACGACCTGCTTGAATTGCTTGTCGGCATTTTCAGTCACCGAACACGTGTTGATCACGTAAATATCGGCCACTTCCTCAAAGTCCACACGGTCAAAACCTTCGTCCTGAAAATTTCGGGCAATGGTGGATGTCTCTGAAAAATTCAGTTTGCATCCGAGCGTGTAAAAAGCGACTTTTTTTCTTTCCATTTGTTGGGCGTTTCCCTGCGGGTCGGGCTTTTCGCGGTGCGCGGCACCTTGCTTCAATCCCTAACGCAAACGAGCCTGCAAAAATACAACAAAAATCCATTTACGAAAACACATTAACGAATTGATAATTAAAGCTATCTTAAAGTCGTTGCCGCGCAGTTTGGGTTTTCGTAACTTGAAGCCTATTATAAAACACACACTATGGATACTAAAAACATTTTTGCCGCGCTGTTGCTCGTTTGCGCCATGTCGGCTACCGCACAAAAGAAGATCACGACAGCCGAACTGCCCAAAGGCGCGAACGAATTCCTCGAAACCCATTTCAAGGGAATTGAAGTCACCAAAGCCAAGAAAGACGCCGAACATGGCGAAAAAGGCTACGAAGTCATTTTGGCCAACGGTTTCGAAATCGAATTCTGGAAAGACGGAAAATACCGCGAAGTAGACGGAAACGACCAACCCATCCCGACGGCGTTTATCGATCCGAAGATTGTAGCCTACGTCAAAAAAAATTATCCGGGCAAGGAAATTACGCACATCGATTACGGCCACAACGACGTTGACGTGGATCTAACCGGAAAACTTGATTTGGAATTTGATAAGAATGGGAACTTCTTGAAAGCGGAGAAAGATTAATTGATAATTAACAATTGATAATGTTGAGGATTGCGCGTAAAGAAAAAAACGGATGACTTTGTCATCCGTTTTAATTATCAATTATCAATTGTTAATTAATTACTCCTTCCGCCACTTTTTCGTCTCCTCAAAAATGTGCTCCAAAATGCGCGCTTCCTTTTCATCAAACTCGACATGACGGCGCGACATCACGATTCGTGCGGTTTCAAAAGCTTTTTTGGTAATGTAAGTCGTAAATCCCGAGGCGCCGCCCCACGAGAAACTCGGAACGAAATTGCGCGGGAATCCGCTGCCGAAAATATTCGTGCTCACGCCCACAACCGTTCCGGTGTTGAACATCGTGTTGATGCCGCATTTGGAATGATCGCCCATCATGAGGCCGCAGAATTGGAGTCCGGTTTTCTCAAATCCGCCCGTTTCGTAGCTCCACAATTTGACTTCCTCGTAATTGTTCTTGAGGTTGGAATTGTTCGTATCTGCACCCAGGTTGCACCATTCGCCGAGTACCGAATTGCCTAGAAATCCGTCGTGGCCTTTGTTAGAATAGCCCATCAAAACCGAATTTGAAACTTCACCGCCGATTCGCGAATGCGGCCCGACGGTCGTTGCGCCATACACTTTGGTCGCAAGTTTGACCTGTCCGCCTTCGCAAAGCGCAAACGGGCCGCGGATCACGGAATTTTCCATGATTTCAGAATCTTTCCCGATGTAAATGGGTCCCGAAGAAGCGTTCAAAGTAACGAATTCGAGCTTGGCTCCTTCTTCTATAAAGATATTTTCTGGATTGATTACATTGACACTTTTGGGAATCGGCTGTGATTTACGGTCTTCGGTGAGTAATTCGAAATCCTCACGCAAAGCCGCGTCGTTCTTGGCAAAAATGTCCCAGGTATTGTTTACCGTGAGGCAATCCTGGTTGTATTCGAAGATTTCATATTTGTCGAAATCGACTTCTTCCTGCGTGTCTTTCGTGAAAAACGCAATGATTTCCTCGCCTTTCATGATCGCCTGGTTGGGTTCAAGGTATTTGACCATTTCCGCCAGGATTTCATTGGGTAAAAACGATGCGTTGATCATGACATTTTCTTCCATTTCGACCATCGGGAATTTTTCCGACAAGTATTCTTCGGTTAAAGTCGTCGTGGTCGTGCCGAGGTATTTCTCCCATTTTTCACGGATGGTTAGAATCCCGATGCGGATGTCGGCCACCGGACGGGTGAAGGTAAACGGCAATAAAGCGTTGCGGACGGTTCCGTCGAATAAAATATAGTTCATTTGTGGATTTGGTTATTTGTTGATTTGAAAATCCGAGAAACCAAAGTTACAAAGATTTGATTCACATAAAAATAAACTTACGTCAATAAACTTTGTGAAAAAATACAGAATTCCTACACTTGAATCCGAATGGCGTTGAGTAGGGATAAACCCGATTCCCCTTCCCGATTAGAGGCAAAATACGGTTTTAATCGATGCCCTCATTGTAGATTTTCTGCAATTCTGCATTGCGTTTTTAATGATTTTCAACGTTAATTGCGACCATAATAAAACAAAAAAGCCTCTCCAAACGGAAAGGCTTTCTTTATTTTGAACACTGGAATTCTTATTTTCCGTGTTTGGCGTATTTTGTTTTGAACTTGTCGATACGTCCTGCTGTATCAATCAATTTAGACTTACCAGTGTAAAATGGGTGCGATGTTCTCGAGATCTCCATTTTCACGACAGGGTATTCAACACCTTCATGCGTGATTGTTTCTTTTGTGTCAGCGGTAGATTTAGTGATAAAAACTTCGTCGTTCGACATGTCTTTGAATGCAACTAATCTGTAATTTTCAGGGTGAATTCCTTTTTTCATGGTAATGTATTTTTCTTGTGATAATTATAATCTGCCTTGAAGCTTTCCGTAATCGAAAGGTATAAACCGATTATAACTTTTTGTTTTACTTTATTATTTTAAGCCCGCAAAAATACAACTATTTTTTAATAATCAAACCTTTCGGGTTATTTTTTTGACAAATATACGAAGTGAAATATTTCCTGCATTCAAACGGGAATTGTTATATTTGTGGATTAATTTTAACACCCTGATCTATTATGGAGGCTTTGAGAAAAAACGCGGCAAAAATGGGATTGTTCCTTGGACTGACAATGATTGTCCTCACGACAATTGCCTATGCAATCGACTTAAACCTGTTTACCAAATGGTGGTTCGGCATCGGGACTATGGCAGTTGTTGTCATTTTTGGATGTGTTTCTTCCATACAAAATAAAAAAGCAGCCGGTGGATTTCTGAGCTTTAAAGATACTTTCATCTCGTTTTTCATCACTTTTCTCATCGGATTGTTACTCTCTACGCTTTACAGCGTGTTGCTCTTCAATCTCATTGACCCTGAAGCCAAAGCGGTAATTACCGAAAACGTAATCAAATATACCGTCGAAATGATGCAAAACTTTGGCGCCAAAGCCGCTGATATCAATAAAATTGTCGAGGAAATGAAAAATACGGACAATTTTGGCTTTGTCGGCCAGGCCAAGGGAATGATCTGGAACATCGTCATTTACAGCATTATCGGATTGATCGTATCGCTCATTGTCAGAAGGGAAAGACCACAAAGCATCTAATTAATGAATCTATCCATAGTCATTCCGCTTCTCAATGAAGAAGAATCACTCGCCGAACTCCACGATTGGATCGTTTCGGTCATGAAAACCAACAACTTCTCGTATGAAGTGATTTTTATCGACGACGGAAGCACCGACCGTTCGTGGGAGATTATCGAAAGCCTATCTGCCCAAAACCCCAACATCAAAGCGATCCGTTTTCTCAAGAATTTCGGGAAATCACAAGCCTTGCACGCCGGTTTTGCCAAAGCCGAAGGCGATGTCGTGATCACGATGGATGCCGATCTGCAGGACAATCCGGAAGAAATCCCGGAATTGTACCGCATGATTACGGCCGACCATTACGACCTGGTTTCGGGTTGGAAAAAGAAACGCTACGATTCGGTGGTGACCAAAAATTTGCCGTCGAAATTGTTCAATTGGGCCGCACGCAAAACGTCGGGTGTCGAACTCAACGATTTCAACTGCGGACTCAAGGCCTACAACAAAGAAGTCGTCAAGAACATCGAGGTTTCGGGCGAAATGCACCGTTACATCCCGGTTTTGGCGAAGAATGCCGGATTTTCCAACATCGGCGAAAAAGTCGTCAGGCACCAGGCACGCAAATACGGCGAAACCAAATTCGGGATGGAACGTTTCGTGAACGGGTTTCTCGATCTGATCACGATTTGGTTTTTGTCACGGTTTGGAAAACGCCCGATGCATTTGTTCGGCGCACTCGGATCGGTCATGTTTGTGATCGGATTTCTGGCCGCCGGATACATCGGGATTTCGAAATTGTACCGGCTGTACAACGATTTGCCGTACGATTTGGTGACCAACAACCCGTGGTTTTACATTTCGCTTACGACGATGATCATCGGGACGCAACTGTTCCTCGCCGGATTTTTGGGCGAAATTATCCTTCGGACGAAAAACAATGAGGAACGATACAAAATCTCTAAAACGGTAAATCTCAATTGACCGAGAGACCCTAGCCCTGATTACTTCACTAAATTTTTATTTTTTTATAGGAGTTCAGTGAATTACATTTGAAGTGGAAATCCTTTTAGGAGTAGCACAGCGGATCTAAAAGATTGTAACGGAAAGCAGGAAATAGCTTCAAAAAAAACACCGCATAAATAGAATTGATTATGGCCATGGAAATTGAAAAAGACATACTCGACCGCGTGAACGAATGGCTCACGCCGGTTTTTGACCACAACACACAGGAAGAGATCAAGGCGATGATGACGTCGTCTGTAGCTGAATTGAAGGAAAGTTTCTACAAGAACCTCGAATTCGGAACGGGCGGAATGCGCGGCGTCATGGGCGTCGGCACGAACCGCATCAACAAATACACGCTTGGAAAAAATACGCAGGGGTTGTCGAATTACCTCAAGACCGCGTTTCCGGGCAAACAGATCAAGGTCGCGATTGCGTATGATTGCCGGCACAACAGCAATACTTTGGCGAAAACCGTGGCCGATGTGTTTTCGGCAAACGGCATCGAAGTGTATTTGTTTTCCGATTTGCGTCCGACACCTGAACTCAGTTTCGCGCTCAAACATTTAAAATGCCAGTGCGGAATCGTACTGACGGCTTCGCACAATCCGCCCGAGTACAACGGCTACAAAGTGTATTGGGAAGATGGCGGGCAATTGGTTCCGCCGCAGGACAAGGAAATCATCGGGGTGATCGAGGCGTTGAAATACGACGAAATCCAATTCACTGCGAATGAAAAACTGATCCATTACATCGACAAGGATATTGACGAAGCGTTTTTCCAATCTTCGGTCGACAACGCCAGCTTCAAGACGCCGGCTGCAGCCAAAGACAACCTGAGCATTGTTTTTACGTCCTTGCACGGCACATCGATCAAGGCCGTTCCGCAAGTTTTGGCGAAAGCGGGCTATCAAAATGTACACATCGTTCCCGAGCAGGCCGAACCCAACGGCGATTTCCCAACCGTCAAATCACCCAATCCCGAAGAACCGGAAGCATTGACAATGGCTTTGGCTTTGGCTGATAAATTAAACGCCGATATTGTCGTGGGAACCGATCCCGATTGCGACCGTCTGGGCGTTGCCGTACGCAATAACGCAGGCAAAATGATTTTGCTCAATGGGAACCAGACGATGGTTCTGATGACGGGCTTCCTGCTCGAACAATGGAAAAAGGCCGGAAAAATCAATGGCAAGCAATTCGTCGGGTCGACCATCGTTTCGACGCCGATGATGTTGCAACTCGCCGATGCGTATGGCGTGGAATGCAAAGTCGGGCTCACCGGTTTCAAATGGATCGCCAAAATGATCAAGGATTTCCCTGAACAGGAATTCATCGGCGGCGGCGAGGAAAGCTTCGGATTTATGGTGGGCGATGCCGTGCGCGACAAAGACGCCGTGGCCGCTACCCTATTGATCTGCGAATTTGCGGCGCAGGCCAAAGCCAACGGCAGTTCGGTTTACAAAGAATTGCTCAAGATGTATGTCGATTTTGGATTCTATAAAGAACACCTCGTTTCACTGACCAAAAAAGGCATCGCCGGATTGGCGGAAATCAACCAGATGATGGTAGACATGCGCGAAAATCCCGTTGCGGAAATTGCAGGCAACCGTGTCGTCATGGTGGAAGATTACAAACATTCGACCGCCAGGAATTTATTTTCAGGCGAGGTCGAAAACATGTCGATCCCAAAATCGGACGTACTCATTTATTATACCGAAGACGGTTCTAAAATCGCCGCAAGGCCAAGCGGCACCGAGCCGAAAATTAAATTTTACGTCAGCGTGCATGCCGATCTCGATTCGGTTGAAAACGCCGCTGCCGTCGAAGCGGAACTGGATGCTAAAATCAAGAATATCCTGGCCGACCTAAAAATCATTTAATGAAGAATTTCAGAAAAATATTTCCTTTCATCAAGCCATACAAAAGATACGCTTACCTCAATATCTTTTTCAATATCATGTATGCGGTTTTCGGGACGCTCTCTTTTCTGGCGCTGATGCCGATGATGGATGTGCTTTTCAAACAGGAAAAACGCAATTACATCGAACCGGTTTTCACCGACATCTGGCACATCAAAACCTACCTTGAAGATTCCCTGAGCTATTTCCTGTCGGTCACGACAAGGGACCATGGTTACGACAAAACGCTGGGTTTTCTCGTGATCGGCATCATGACGATTTTCATGCTCAAGAACCTGTGCGATTACCTTGCGATGTATTTCCTGACGTTCCTGCGAAACGGGATTTTGCGCGACATGCGCAACGCGATGTACAAAAAGACCATCGATCTGCCGCTGTCATTCTTCTCCGAAAAGAGAAAAGGCGACACGATTTCGAGGATTGCGAGCGATGTCAATGAAGTCCAGGCTTCGATGCTTTCCATTTTGGAATTGATCGTCAAAGAACCGCTCACGATCATCTTTACGATTGTCGCCATGTTGTACATCAGCGCGCAATTGACGTTGTTTGTTTTCGTATTCATTCCGGTTTCGGGCTATGTGATTTCGCTGATCGGAAAGCAATTGAAAAAGCAATCGACGCGTGCCCAGGAAGAACAAGGCGTATTTTTATCGACGATCGAAGAAACTCTGGGTGGCTTGAAAGTCGTCAAAGGTTACAACGCCGAAGGCTATTTCAACAGGATTTTCGGCGAATCGACGAACCGTTTTTTCTTGCTTTCGAATAAAATCGGCAACCGCCAGAATCTCGCTTCGCCCATGAGCGAATTCATGGGAATTATGGTTATTGCGATTTTGCTTTGGTATGGCGGACACATGGTTTTGGTCGATGGTACATTGAAAGGCGCCGCATTCATCACTTACATGGGATTGGCCTACAACATCCTGACGCCCGCAAAAGCGATTTCGAAAGCGTCGTACGGCGTGAAAAGAGGAAATGCCGCAGCCGAACGCGTTCTCGAAATCCTCGACCAACCCAACCCGATCACGAGCAAGCCCAACGCGATCGAGAAAGACGATTTCAACGAAAACATCACGATCCAGCACATCGATTTTAAATACGAAACCGAGAACGTGCTGCACGATTTCAGCATCAACATCAAAAAAGGACAAACCGTCGCTCTGGTCGGACAATCGGGAAGCGGAAAAAGTACGATCGCCAATTTACTGACGCGTTTCTACGACGTTCAGCAAGGTTCGATCGCGATAGACGGCATCGACATCAAGGACATGGATTTGCATTCGCTGCGCGGATTGATGGGATTGGTTACGCAGGACAGCATCCTGTTTAACGCGACGATCAAGGAAAACATATTGCTGGGCAAACAAAATGCTTCCGACGACGAAATCATCGACGCCTTGAAAATCGCAAATGCGTATGAATTCGTCAAGGATTTGCCGCTCGGGATTTACACCAACATCGGCGACAGCGGAAACAAATTGTCGGGCGGGCAAAAGCAACGCCTTTCGATTGCGCGCGCCGTCCTCAAGAATCCGCCGATCATGATTCTCGACGAAGCGACATCGGCACTCGATACGGAAAGCGAAAAACTCGTTCAGGTGGCGCTTGAAAATATGATGCAGAATCGCACATCGATTGTAATTGCGCACCGACTGTCGACCATCCAGAAAGCCGACGTGATTGTCGTGATGCAAAAAGGACGCATCGTCGAGCAAGGCACACACGAACAATTGCTCGCGCACAACGGGACCTACAAAAAACTGGTCACGATGCAAACTTTGGAATCCTAGACCACGATGGAACACTGCAAAAACTGTAACCTCGAAATTTCAGGAAATTACTGCGCAAACTGCGGGCAACCGGTTGCGCTCAAAAGGATTGATGGCCACTACATTGTGCACGAAATCGAACACGTGCTTCATTTTGAGAAAGGGATCCTGTTTACCATCCGCGAACTGGTGACGGCACCGGGAAAGAACATCCGCGATTTCTTTTCTGAAAACCGCAGCAGGCTTGTCAAACCGATCATTTTTATCATTGTCACTTCGCTCATTTATTCGGTAACCAGTCATTTCTTTCACATTGAGGATGGTTATGTGGCGTTACATGGTTTTGAAAATTCCTCGGTTTCGGCCATTTTCGGTTGGATTCAGCAACATTACGGCTATGCCAACATCATCATGGGCGTTTTTATCGCGCTTTGGGTAAAGTTATTTTTCAAGAAATACGGGTATAATTTTTTCGAGATCCTGATCCTGCTTTGTTTCGTGATGGGAATGGGTATGTTGATTTTTGCGTTTTTTGCCTTTTTACAGGGCGTAACGCATATCGGCCTGATGCCCATTGCAGGAATGTTCGGGTTTGCCTATTGCACCTGGGCCATCGGTGAATTTTTCAGCCGAAAGGCAATCAACTACTTCAAGGCATTTTGGGCGTATGTTTTGGGCTACCTCACTTTCTGCATTGCCGCATTCGCATTGGGCAGCCTGATTGATTTGGCAATCCGATAGCATTTAGGCAACTGTTACCTGTTCTGCCGGCTCGATTTTTACTAACTTAGTGACTTGCAACCGCCACCATGTATATTCACGACGACCACATCAAATTACCCCAAGATTGCGAAACCATCGTCTGGAAATACCTCGACCTGTCTAAATTTGTCGATTTGTTGCTGTACCGAAAACTGTTCATGTCGCGTTCCGACAAGTTCGAAGACCAATATGAAGGCACGTTCAGCGAACCAACATTTGAGGAAATCCGCAAACTTTCGGCCGACAATCCCGACTTTCTCGACTTTTACAAGACGCGCCGCAAAAACATTGTCGTGAGCAGCTGGCACATCAACGAATACGAATCGTTTGCGATGTGGCAGATTTTCACGCAGAAGAACGAAGGCCTTGCGATCCAATCTACGTTGAGCCGTTTGCAACAGGCTTTGGAAAACGAGACGACTTACGAGCAGCACACCGGCGAAGTCAATTACATCGACTACAAGAAAGAGTACATTCCGTTTGAGAACAGTTTCTTCCCTTTCCTCTTCAAGCGAAAGAGCTTTGTGTATGAGCGCGAAATCCGCATTATTACTGATGTGACGTCGCACAATCTGACGATCGACAACGGGCTCAAAATCGACGTCGACATCCAAAGCCTCATCGAAAAGATCTACATTCATCCCAAATCGGAAAACTGGTACAAAAACCTCGTGATCGAATTGGTCAAGCGGCTTGGCTTCGATTTCAGCATCGAAAAATCGGATTTGGAAAGCGACATCCTGATTTAAACTTCCTTGGGTTAATTTTCGTTAAAAATTTATCCCGATTCTCTTGTTTCACGGGAATTATTTTATTTACATTTGCACACTATTTTAAAACAGTCTAAATAAAATGAAACGTTTCCTGATTGCTCTTTTTGCCCTATTTACGATTTCAACTTACGCACAGACTGATTCGATAGCACGCGCCAAGCTTAAGGAAGAGATCAAAAAAGAGCTCAAGGAAGAACTCAAGGCGGAAGTGAAAAAAGAAGTCGCTTCAGACAATCTTTCCTTGTTGCGCTGGAGCAAATTCGACCTTCGCGGATATGGCGCAATCAATTACTACAATTACGACTACGACACCGACATCAACCTCAAGGACAAATTCGACGCCGAACGCGTCAATTTCTATCTCGGTTACCAATACAACGACTGGATCCGTTTCCAATCGGAAATTGAATTCGAGCACGGCGGAACGGGCTCGACCCTGGAACTCGATACGCAGGAAGAATTCGGCGAATACGAATCGGAAGTCGAAGCCGGCGGTGAAGTCAAGATCGAACAGGCTTTCATCGAATTTTCAATCCGTCCGTATTTCAACATTCGCGGCGGACGATTCAAGATTTACGTCGGGCTTTCGCAGACGCTCGACGACGTCGACGATTATTTCACGACCCACAGACCGGAGATGGAAAACGAAATCCTGCCTTTGGGCTGGTATGAAAACGGCATCGAATTCAATGGTATTTTCCTCAAAAATTTCAAATACCGGTTGGCCGTTACCAACGGATTGGACGCTTCTGGCTTCAGTTCGCGTGGCTGGATCAAGGACGGTTACCAACAGCGTTTTGAGATGAAAAACACCGAGTCGTTTGCGTATTCGGCTTCGCTCGATTACAAATTCGGCAAGAATCCATACACGTTTGTGGGCATTTCGGCTTATGTGAATGATGCCGCGGCCAACCGTCCGAAGAACGACATGAATGAAACGGCTTACGTGAAAATCATCGAAGGCCATGTGAGTTACAATGAGAATCACCTCAAATTCGACTCGACCATTTTGTATGGCGATCTTGAAAATTCGGATATCGTGACCAAGGAAAACGCCAGTTTGTCGAACAATCTGGGCGTAAAAAGAACGCCGGTCGGTAAAACCGTACTTGGATTTTCCGCCGAAGCGGGTTACGAAGTATTGCATTTCATCAACCGCCAGACCAAGCAGAAAGTGTATCCATTCATGCGGTACGATTATTACGATACGATGCGTTCGGTGGAAGGAAGAGTCGTCGACAATCCGCGTTGGGAACGAAGCGCAATCACAGGCGGATTCAACTGGCGCATCATCAGCCAGGTGATTTTCAAGGCGCATTATTCCGACAGGAAATTGGGCTCAGACCATTACGATCCCGAAACTTTGGTATACACCGGAAAAAAACAGCACGAACGCACTTTTTCAACCGGACTCGCATTTGTATTCTAACACAAAAATTAATTAATCCAATATAAAATGAAAAACAGAATAGCAACTTTATCGGCGCTTGGCCTCGCGATTTTCTTCGCAAATTGCAGCGACAACAACAACGATCCGATCACTTACGACCCGAACACGGTTCTTTATACTGCCGTTTTGACTGATTTGTCAAGGGATGTGATCACTGATACTTACGAAACGCTCAACACCAACGCAATCGCTTTGAAAGCGGCTGCCGATGCCTTTACAATCGGTAACGACGCGCAATTGGCGGCTTTGAAAACCGCATGGCAAGCTACCCGTGCGCCTTGGGAACAATCCGAAGGTTTCTTGTACGGCCCGGTTGATACGGGTGGAATCGACCCTGCAATGGACACTTGGCCGGTCGACGTCAACGCGATGAACAACATCCTTGGCAGCGGCGACCCGATCACGCCGGCGACTTTGGAAGCCAACAACGAAACGCGTGGTTTTCACCTCATCGAGTATTTGGCCTGGGGAATCAACGGCAACAAAACGGCTGCCGATTTCACCGCAAGAGAAGTAGAATTGTTGCGCGCGGCGGCTGAAGATTTGCAGAACAATACCCAATTGCTGTACGACGGATGGAAAACGGACAGCGGTAATTATGGCTCGAATTTCATCAACGCCGGACAAAGCGGATCGGTGTATGTTTCACAGAAAGTGGCTTTGGAAGAAATCGTAAACGGAATCATCGGTATTGCCGACGAAGTAGCGACCGGAAAAATCCAGGCTCCGCTTGACGAAGGCGCTACTGTTGAAGAGTCACGTTTCAGCAACAACTCTAAAATTGACTTTGCCAACAACATGAGAAGCATCCAGAATGTTTACGAAGGCAATTTCGGAGGAAGCGATCGTGCAGGTTTGACCAACATCGTCAAACTTACCAATCCGACCTTGGATGCTGAAATTAAAGCAGCCATCGGCGATGCCATCAACGCCATCGAAGCCATTCCCGGAACATTCACGCAGGCTTTGACCGACAACGAAGCGGCGGTAATCAATGCCCAGGAGAAAGTAGCGGCTTTGCAGCTCAAATTGCAAAACCAACTTCTGCCTTTCATTTCGAACAACTAAAAATACAATACTTTTGCATGGGAGAATATTCGGTTTTTGCCGGATATTCTTTCTGCATTTAAATAAGATCCAATGTTGAAGCGAATATTTTTGATGGTTTGTCTGGGATTCGGATTGATTTCGTGCAGCGAAAACGATGACGAAACCTACATCGATCCCAATCCGGATTTGTCCGAAAGGCTTTATGCCGGCGGCGCGACGACCATTTTTTCTGCAACGAGTATTTCTTTCCGGACGCCTGCTCCCAACCTTTCCGCTGCCGATTTGGAAGCGCACTTGCTTGGCGATACGCAATTCGAAAACGTTTATGTAACCGCTCCGGCAGAAATCAACCCCGGACTCGGCCCGATTTTCAACAATTCTTCGTGCATTTCGTGTCACCCGAACGATGGAAGAACGGGGTATCCTTTGAACCTTCTGGGCAGAAGCGGACTTTTGATCCGTGCCAGTATTGCGGGAACCGGAGCCAACGGCGGGCCGAATCCGGTACCTGGTTACGGCTTGCAGATCCAAAACCAGGCAATTTTCGGATACAATCCCGAAGCGCAATACCAGAATGCATTTACCGATGTGACCGAAACCCTGGCCGATGGAACCATCGTTCATTTGCGCAGACCTGCTTTCACATTGATCAATCCGTACACCGGTTTGCCCGGCGGAATGATGCTTTCGGCGCGCATGGCAACACCGGTTTTCGGATTGGGATTGCTCGAGGCGATTTCGGAGTTGGATATTTTGGCTAATCAGGACATCGACGATGCGAACGGTGATGGCATTTCGGGCAGGGCCAATTATGTTTGGGATCCGCAGACGAACCAGACCGTTTTGGGCCGCTTCGGATGGAAAGCCAATACGGGTTCGCTGATCGTGCAATGCGCCGCAGCTTTTGTGGAAGACATGGGGATTACCAATATGATTTTCCAAAATGAAACCGGACACGACCAATCGAACGGCCAGGACGGACTTACCGACGATCCTGAAGTCGGACAGGCTTTGCTTGACAACATTGTCCTGTATTGCCGCACTTTGGGCGTTCCCGCACCAAGGAATCTCAAACAGGCGAATGTGCGTCAAGGTGCCGCCATTTTCGAACAGATCGAATGCGCCAAATGCCACATGCCCAAACAGAAAACAGGTACGGGCAGCGCGATCTCTGCGTTGAACAACCAGATCATTTTCCCTTACAGCGACATGCTTTTGCACGATATGGGCGAAGGCTTGGCCGACAACCGACCGGATTTCCTGGCTTCGGGAAGCGAATGGAAAACGCGTCCTTTATGGGGAATCGGGCTCACGCAGCTGATCAATGGCCACACCGATTTTTTACACGACGGCCGTGCACGGAACATTCAGGAAGCGATATTGTGGCATGGTGGCGAAGCGCAAAACGCCAAGAACAAATACAAGCAATTGACCACCAAACAACGCAGCGATTTGCTGGAATTCATCAATTCACTGTAATTCCATATTCATAAATAAAAAGGGCCGACTTGCGTTGGCCCTTTTTTTATTGGTTTTTTCTAAACCGGATTGTAATCGGAGACTTTCCAGTCCTTGCTATTAAGGTCGATGTAATGGTAATGCATGACGTCGTTTTTATCGAATTCGCCATTTTTGTTGGTGTCTTCAATCGTACGGAAATACAGCCTGTTTTGGAATTCGCTGATGTTCCAGTCGATGAGTTCCTGCATGTCGGCCGACATCTTGGTCAATCTTCCACCGCCTATTTCGCTCAGGTATAGCGACTTGATATCGTTTGTGTCGAGTTTGCCATCCTGATTCGTATCGACATCCGCCAAGGCATAGACCATGATTTGCTGTTTCGTTTTCTCGGCGACCGTCTTTAGGAACGTGGCCGATTGGATCAGCAGCGGTTTTTCGGACAGCGCCTTGATCGAATCGGAGCCGATGAGCTGGAATTTAAGGTTGCGCAAATACCCCGTAATTTCACCTTCGCTGTAATTCGAAATCGTAAATCCGATGTCATTCGTCGCAGACGCCGATTCGTATTTTCGCGAACTTCCCGTATAGATATTGAGGTCGCCCACGGGATGGATCAGGTAATTCGTTCCGGGAATGTGTATCGGCAAATCGGCGATTTCGATTTGTGTGGTATCGGTATTGGTGGGCGCCTTTTCGGTTTTGGCGGCGTCATAGGTCACTTTTGGTTTTTCGGCAGCTTCTTCCTTACAAGAAGTCAGTAAAATTGCGGCCATTCCGACAAAAAAAAGAGGGATGCTTTTCATGGATGATGTATTGGACTGTCAAATATAAGGATTTTTGGAAGTAAAATGTGTTAAGTTACGCATTTACCGGATGCCTTAATTTTTGACTTAAACTTTATAATCTGTACCGAAAAAATTAAAAAACAATGTGTCTTTTTTCAGATTTTGGCCTATCTGATGCTCATTCAATTTTAATTTATTCGTTTTTGGAGTAATCGCTCAATAAACCCAACTTCTATTTGCTGTGGGACATCAATCTTGCAGCGGGCATAACTTCGCCATATGGATGGAAAATAAACCGCCAGTCCAGGTAATAAACCATCGACTTTTCAGGTGCACTGAGGCTGACAAACTTAAAAAGCGTGTTTTGATTGTTTGGTGTACTCTAATTGTAATTTAGTGGTTAAACATCTGATTTTCAAATCTCTTAATGTAAAAACTCCTACCCTTTAATACAATACCCACTTTCGGTGATATTTCAGCACTCCTAAATTTAGTTAGGAAGCTCAAGAAACACCAATAAAAAAAGGAACTGCTATTGCCAACAATTCCTTTTTAAGGTTTTATGCGTTGAATGGACTACAACTTCATAGCCAATTTCAAATTGAATGTACGCGTCGTCAGATAATTCGGGATACCATATTGGTTCTTCGTATACGCATCGCGAACCCACGTATTGGTAATCGCGTTCTGGTTGTCGAACATGTTGAAGATTTCAAATCCGAGCGACAAATCTTCAAAGCTCTTGAGCCAATGCCCTTCGGGACGCTGGTCGTTCTTTTCGGTGAAAACATACGAGAAACCAACATCGGCACGACGGTAATCCTTGAGCCGCGACTGGTAAACATACGGATCGGCATAAGAAGGCGAACCGCCCGGCAAACCGGTATTGTAAACCAAATTGAGGTAAATCTTCACGCTCGTGATCTTGGGCATGAAATCCTGGAACAAAATCCCGAATTTGAGCCGTTGGTCGGTCGGCCTCGAAATGTAACCGCGGTCGTTCAGGTTCTCTTCGGTTTTCAGATAGCCGAAACTGAACCACGATTCGGTTCCGGTAACGAATTCTCCGTTGAGCCGCGTATCGAATCCCTGTGCATACGCTTTCGCATTGTTGTTGGCCGCATAACGGATCCTGACGTTTTCAATCGTATATGCATTCACATCGGTCAGCGATTTGTACCAGGCTTCGGAAACCATCTTGAACGGACGGTTCCACATCTTGAAACTGTAATCGTGGCTCAATACGATGTGCACCGAAGATTGCGCCTTGACATTGGGCTGTACGGTTCCATTGGCATCGCGCAGTTCGCGGTAAAACGGCGGCTGGTGATACAAACCTCCGGAAAGGCGGAACACCATGTCTTTGTCCCATTCGGGTTTGATGGCGAATTGGGCGCGCGGACTAAAAATCATCTGGCTGTCGCCGTTGATGTTCGTCCCCGAAACCTGCCATTGGTGCATCCTGACGCCGGCATTGTACCAAACCTCGCTCGTCCCGATTTTATCCTTCAAGCTCCATTGCGCATAGCCCGACAAACGGTTGATCGTCACGAAATTCTTGGCGCGTACGTTTTGGTACGGAACCAACGGGCCGACATACGGATTGTACGGCTGGTCGTTGACCGGAAAGCCTACTTTGGGCGGATTCAGTGAAAATCCGGCCGAATCGATCACTTCCCATTCCACGATGCGGTCGCGGATGTCTTCGCGCGTGTATTTGAATCCGAATTCGATTTGGTGTTTCTTCTTGATGTCGTATTTTCCTTTGACTTCGGCGTTGACGATCACGGCATCCAGATCATTTCTCGCGTGGTTCAATTGCGTACCGATGGCACGGCTGAACGTGACGTCACCGAAAGTTTCGGAGCCGATGTTGGTGTCGACTTCACCCAAAGAATACGCCGCTAGAATATCGAAATATTCCTGCTCAAGCGTATGGTACGCCGACCCGATCAATTTTAAGGTGAAATTCTCATTGACTTTATAAGTCGTTTTGAGCGCGGCAAAATAGGTTTCGTATTTGTCTTTTTCCTTTCCGTCATACACCACCTGAAGCGCAATCGGCTCGTTGAGCGTACCGAAATTGGTTTGCCTCGTGAGCGGTTCATAATCGTAACGGTTCTGCGAAATATTGGTCAGCACATTGAGTTCCCATTTGTCGTTCGGCGTAAACGTAATGTTCGATTGTAGATCGGCAAATGTCGGACGGTAATTCGTTTCGGTCTCCTGGCTGTTCACCAAAAGGCTGTTGTCGCGGTAGCGTACGCCAGTGATCGACGTCCATTTCTTATCTTTCGAAATGGCATCTACGGTAAGGCTTCCGCCAAGGAAACTCAGATCGAGCGCCGCCCCAAATTCAATGGGCTTTCGGTAGGTAATGTCCAATACCGAAGACAATTTATCGCCGTATTTCGCCTGAAAACCACCCGCCGAAAAATCGACGTTCTGCACCATATCGGTATTGGTAAAGCTCAAACCTTCCTGTTGTCCGGAACGGATCAGGAACGGTCGGTAGACTTCAATTTCGTTGACATAGACGAGGTTTTCATCGTAATTTCCACCACGCACCGAATAGGCCGTACTGAGTTCGTTGTTGCCCGAAACACCGCCCAACAATTTGAGGATGTTTTCAACACCCGCATTCGCGCCTGAAATTTTCTTGATGGTTTCGGGAGAAATGGTAACAATGCCTTCTACCCTTTTGTTCTTATTGACGATCGTAACTTCACCCAAAGCCTCGCCTTGGCTGGACATGACCGGATTGAGCTGGTAATTTTCGCCGGGTTCCAATTCGACCGTAACCGTCAGTTTGTAAAGTGTGGAATGGGTGAAACTGAGCGTCACTTTCTGCGCTGCCGGAATCGTCAACTCGTAAAAACCAGTGTGGTCACTTGTGGTACTTCTATCGCCTGCAACGATGTTGACATTGCTGACCGGGTTGTTGGTTTCATCGAGGATAACGCCCAGAACCCTGCCGGTTTGTGCATAATTGGTCAATCCGATAAACAAAAAAAGCAGCGTGAATAGTTTAAATTTCGTTCCCAAGTGTATGTATTATTTTTGTTGACTTCTGAAAAAATGCGTTTCAAAGATAGCAGAATTTCCCACATTATCTGAAACTATTACTTTTAAATGATTTTCGCCTTCGTTGAGCAAAGCCGGGTCAAAAACATGTGTAATCCGCTTGGCTTTGTGCTCGTATTCGAACAAGACCCATTTGCCGTTCAGGTAGCCGTTGTAGGTTTTTATCCCCGACATTTCATCGCTGATCCTGAGCTCGATCGCCGATTGTTTCGTTATCCATTTGCCTTCGATCGATTTGGCAATCGTGATTTTGGGCGCGACGGTATCTTTGGCCAAGGTGAATCCGCCCAGGTTTTTCGTCCACGTCGTAAAAACGCCGTCCTTGAATTTGGTCGCGTTGTAGCTGAGCCTTTTTCCCGAAACCGAAGCGATGAACGTTTTCTCGGGATTGAACGCATTGGCGTCCTTGATCGAAACCGAAAAATTGCTGTGCACGGGCGTAAAATCGTCCTGAACCGTCATGACTTTATCTTTCACCTCAAACTGCAACGCAAAATCTTCGTAAAAAGTACCGGCCGGAAAAAAAACCGACATGTTTTCCTTTTCAAAAGCCGAATCCTTATTCGCAAAAACGAAATAATTGGAAACCGTCACTTCCTTAGGAATCACCGCCGCTGTTGGCGTATAATCGAGCGGGACGAGCACCGTCGTCTTGTTGTTGTAAAAATCAGACACTTCGAGCCTGAACAACTGCGACAAGTTGGGTTTCACCGAAATCACACCCCGATTGGCGTCGGTCTTGAGGATGCTGAGCGGAAACGGCGTTTTCACAAACAGCCGCATGACGCGTTGTTGCGTCCGTTTGTACCTCGGATAATCCATCACTGCATTGATGTATCGGCCCTGGTCGAAAGCCAGCGAATCGAATTGGTAGCCGAAAGATTCGTTTCCGTTCAGAAAAGACTGGACCTTGAAAATCCCGTTGTTGTTCCACGAGACATCGTCCTGATCGGCGCCTGTAAATCCGAAACCGATTTGGCCCGAAGCGTTGACTTTTTCTGAGATGTACGTTCCGTCCGGCTGCAGCGAAAGTCCGATAACAATGGGTCGTGCCGATTGGTTGACGTGGCTGCTGTCGCTGATCGGATACGCCATCAACGTCGAAACGGTCGGCTTGCGCGTGTCTTTGAGATCAAACCCGAAATAATGCGGATTGATGATTTTTTCGGTTTTGGTATCGCGGAATTCGAAATGCAGGTGCGGCCCTTCCGAACCGCCGGTATTTCCGGAAAGTGCAATCGTATCGCCCTTGTTGACGGTCAGTTCGCCGGGTTTTGGAAACACTTCGATTTCGTAGGATTGCTGCATGTATTGCTCGGCGCGAATGTAGGCTTCGATTTTGCCATAGCCTTTTTGCAGATGCCCGTAAAGTGTGGTGTAGCCGTTGGGATGGTCGATGTAAATCGCTTTGCCGTAACCGTAAGACGAAATCTTGATGCGTGACACTGATCCCTCGCCCGCAGCATGCACCGCAAAGCCTTCTTTTTGTTGTGTCCGGAAGTCGAAACCGGTGTGGAAATGATTCGATCGCAATTCGCCGAAATTCCCAGAAAGTTGCATCGGAATGTCGAGCGGCGGACGAAAATCATCCTTGGGAAATGGCGTCGTTTGGGCAAAAATCGGCGTAGACAGTAAAATAAAATAGAGCAATCTCATGGTAAAAAGCTTTTTTGCTAAGTTAGGAAACTGCGGCTGATATCGGCTGCGGATTTTCTGTAAATGTGCTCGATCCGTAACGCATTATCGGTCAAAAGATTACAGTTGCATTTTAGTTAAATTTAAAATTTAAGTAAAACTTTTGGGATAATTCAGTAGGAATCTTAACTTTGTTCGGATTAGTGATGAACATCGTTAGCATGAGTGAAATTGTAGAAATTATTGATACTCTTGAGGGTAGGCTTAAAAAACTATTTGAAAAAATAGACCATTTGGAGCAAACTTCGGCACAGCAGAAACAAGAGTTACAAAATGCTGCAACCACCATACAAAGGCAATCGGACGAAATCGATGGCCTCAAAAAACAGTATGAGACGCTCAAAATAACGAATTCATTGCTTGGCAGCGAAGACAACAAACGAGATACAAAGCTAAAAATAAACGCACTGATTCGTGAAATCGACTACTGTATAGCGCAGCTTGCAGACTAAAATATGGATGAAAAGCTCAAAATCAAATTATCAATCGCCGACCGAGTTTACCCGTTAACGGTAGAGATGTCGCAGGAAGAAGGCCTCAGGAGCGCTTCCAAAAAGATTGATTTGATGATCAAGCAATTCGAAGAAAACTATGCTGTTCGTGACAAACAGGATGTTTTGGCCATGTGCGCGTTACAATTCGCTTCACAACTGGAGCAAAAGCAGATCGACAATTCGATCGACGGCAAGGAAACCATCGAAAGAATCAGTAAAATCAACGATCTGCTGGTCAAATATCTCGACCAATAATACACGTTCTTACACACAGACTAAAATACTGCCTACATTAGTTACTATTTGGTAAACTCAACACTAACAAATTAGAATGAGCAAATCATCGCTACTATAGCAAGCCGACCCAGAGCCGGATCCTTGAACAGCGAGTTAGCTCAAAACTTGTCTTTACGAGTTTATGCATTCAGCTGATGTAGGCTTTTTTTATACCATAACCCTAACAAACACATGGAAATCTTAATTATAATCATTGCAGCAATTGCAGGCGTCGCGGGCGGATTCGGGGTCGCGAAATTCATGGAAAAGAACAATGTTTCGAACCTGATCAAGAACGCCAAAAGGGATGCCGCCGGCATTTTAAAAGACGCCAACCTTGAAGCCGAAAACATCAAAAAAGACAAAATCCTGCAGGCCAAGGAAAAGTTCATCGAACTCAAGGCCGAACACGAACAGGTTATACTGGCACGCGACCGGAAAGTAGCCGAAGTCGAGAAACGGATCCGCGACAAGGAATCGCAGGTATCGGGTGAACTCGGCAAAGCCAAGAAAATCAACGACGATTTCGAAGCCAAGACCAAGGAATACGAATCCAAGATCGAAATCCTCGACCGCAAGCGCGAAGAAGTCGAAAAGATGCACAAAAGCCAACTCAACCAACTCGAGGTAATTTCCGGCTTGTCGGCCGAAGACGCACGCGACCAACTCGTGGAAGGCCTCAAAGCCGAAGCCAAAACCAAGGCGATGTCGCACATCCAGGACACGATCGAGGAAGCGAAATTGACTGCGCAGCAAGAAGCCAAAAAAATCATCATCAACACCATCCAACGTGTCGGAACCGAAGAAGCCGTCGAAAACTGCGTCTCGGTATTCAACATCGAATCGGATGACGTAAAGGGCCGCATCATCGGTCGCGAAGGAAGAAACATCCGCGCACTCGAAGCCGCAACCGGCGTTGAAATCATTGTAGACGATACTCCTGAAGCGATCATTCTTTCGTGCTTTGATCCCGTTCGACGTGAAATCGCGCGTTTGTCGTTGCACAAACTCGTCACCGACGGCCGCATCCACCCGGCGCGTATCGAGGAAGTCGTGGCCAAAACCACCAAGCAAATCGACGACGAAATCGCAGAGGTCGGCAAGCGCACCGTCATCGATCTCGGCATCCACGGATTGCACCCGGAATTGATCAAAGTCGTTGGCCGAATGAAATACCGTTCGTCTTACGGACAAAACTTACTGCAGCACTCGCGCGAGGTTTCGAAACTGTGTGGCATCATGGCTGCAGAACTCGGACTCAACGTCAAACTCGCCAAACGCGCCGGATTGCTCCACGATATCGGTAAAGTGCCGGATGCCGAAAGCGATTTGCCGCACGCACTCTTGGGTATGCAATGGGCCGAGAAATACGGCGAAAAAGAAGAAGTTTGCAACGCGATCGGTGCGCACCACGACGAAATCGAAATGAAATCGTTGCTGTCGCCTATCGTTCAGGTTTGTGACGCGATTTCAGGCGCAAGACCGGGCGCACGCCGTCAGGTTCTCGACTCTTACATCCAGCGTCTCAAAGATTTGGAAGATGTCGCGTACGGATTCAGCGGTGTTAAAAGTGCTTATGCCATCCAGGCGGGCCGCGAATTGCGCGTCATCGTCGAAAGCGAAAAAGTAAGCGACGACAATGCCGCCAACCTTTCTTTCGAGATTTCACAAAAAATCCAAACCGAAATGACCTATCCGGGTCAGGTCAAAGTAACGGTGATCCGTGAAACGCGCGCGGTGAATATTGCGAAATAAGGGAAAAGTTTATCCCTCCTAACTATAAATCCGGACAATGTTCCGGATTTTTTTATGGCGATACCTTCGGCCCGCGCTTTCGGCTGCACACGGTGCTTGCCTCTATCGCTATCGCACGCGCATCAAAAACTACAAAACCTCAAGTTCACCTTCCACGTCGAAGTTTTCAAATCAACCGCAAAGCAAAGAAGTTTCCGCAAAGTTCCCAAGACCAGCCTTTGTGTATTTTTGCGTAAAACTTTGCGCCTTTTGCGGTAAAATTAAGGACTCCAATTTCTCCTTTTCCCTTTTCCCTTTCCCTTATCCCTTCTTCTCCAAAGAATTCCGATACCGGATGCATCCTTTCATAAATTCGGGCCAATCTGGAATTATGATTTTGGGATCTGTTTTTTCGGGAAGTAAATTCCACAGTTTTGGATGGTGCCAACACAACTCATGTCCGGTACTGTCGCGGTGTTCGCGAATGCCGTTTCTCAATTGGATGACTTCGAGGATGAGTTCCTCTTTGCTTAGTTGCTTTAAATCTTCGTCCAACATAATCATATTCTAAAAGTTAAACTTCTGTTTTCTGAAACTGCATGCTGCAAACCGAACGCTACTTTCTCGGGTGAAACGTATTCACGATCTGCGTCAAATGCTTGCGGTCCAGGTGCACATAAATTTCTGTCGTCGTTATCGATTCGTGCCCGAGCATCAATTGGATCGACCGCAAATCGGCGCCATTTTCGAGTAAATGCGTCGCAAACGAATGCCGGAAAGTATGCGGACTGATCACTTTATTCAAGCTGATCTTATCGGCCAGGATCTTGATAATCGTGAACACCATCGCACGCGTCAATTGGCTGCCGCGACGATTTAAAAACAAAGTATCCTCGTGGCCTTTCTTGATTTCAAGGTGCGACCGGATCGAATTCCTGTAAATATCAATGAATTTCTGCGTCGCCGGCCCGATCGGAACAAAACGTTGCTTGTTCCCTTTTCCGGTAATTTTGAGGAAACCTTCATCGAAAAACAAATCGGAAATCTTGAGCGTGACCAATTCGGAAACCCGCAATCCGCAGCCGTAAAGCGTTTCGAGCATCGCGCGGTTGCGTTCTCCTTCGGGCGTACCCAGATCGATCGCGCCAATCAACGCATCGATTTCATCGACCGACAAAGTATCGGGAAGTTTGCGCCCAATTTTGGGTGTCTCGATCAATTCGAGCGGATTGTCGTTTCGGTAATCCTCGAAGATGAGCCATGTAAAAAAACTCTTGAGGCCCGAAATGATGCGCGCCTGCGAACGCGCGTTGACTTCACGCGAGACGCTGTAAATGAACTGCTGCAGCGTTTCTTCGGTGATTTTGATCGGTGAAACTTCGATCGAATTGGTTTCGAGAAAATCGACGAGACGCAAAATATCAAAAGAATAATTTTCAATCGTATTGTCGCTCAAACCGCGTTCGATCTTAAGGTAAGACTGATAATTTTTGATAAAGCCGTTCCAGTTCATACCGCAAATTACGGCAATTTGAGGCATAAAAAAACACCCCCGAAAGGATGTCTTTTAAAGTTTACTCGAATTTTTTTTTAAAATTTATATCCGACGGAAACCTGGAAAACCTGATTTTTGATGTTTTCGGATCTTTCGCCCGGTTCCGGGGTCGTGTCGTCGATGTCGGTCAAGCCCAAAGTGTAGCGTCCGGTGACAAACATCTTGTTCTTGAAGTTATACGTCGCGCCGAGGTTGAGTCCGACATCGATGGTTTTGAGATCGTCCTTCACATCTTCCGTTTCCGAACGGTCACTGCCATTCCAATAGGTCGTCGTGTACTTGGTTTCGGCATCGAGCAAAACCCCGATCTGCGGCCCGAATTCGACACTCAACGGCTCGATCACGTAATATTTCGCCATCACCGGAATGTGCAAATACAATAAATTCGCCTGGTATTGGATGTTGTCGATCGGTCCATCGTAATACCAATCGTTGTTGCTGCGGTAATTGTAGTTCCATTCGGCACCTACGTAAGAAAGCAGGATTTCGGGCTGGATGGCAAATTTCTTGAATTTGAATTCGGCAAATCCGCCGATGTGTCCGGCAAATTTTGCCTCGGCATCCTCAACGTTCCCGCTGAAAGTGGAAGCACCAACGCCGCCTTTTACACCAAATTTGATTTCCTGCGCACCGGCCATGCCGGATGCCGCTACTGCAAGTGCAGTAAAAATGATTTTTTTCATGATAAAATTTTGATTAATGATTGCGCTACTAGACGCCAACATTTTTCAAAAGTTACACATTCGTCAAAAAAAAATTCATAAAAAGGAAAAGCACCCTGACTTAGAGTGCTTTATAGTTAATATTTTGTGTAATGTTTAAAATCGGTAACCGAACGAAGCTTGGAAAACATTGTTGGTTACACTTGAACCGTTGTACCTGTAAACATTGCCATTTCCATTGTCGACCCTGTAATACCCGCTATTTTCATCGATGCTTGAAATGCCAATGCAGAAGCGCGCCTGAACAAACATATGCGTCGTGAAATAATAAGATGCACCGAAATTGACGCCAGCCTCGACCGATTTAAGTCCGCTTTTAATATCCCTTGTACTCGAATAAGTAGTTACGAATCCTTCATCATTTTCTGTTTCGGTATATTTATTTTTGGCGCCGACCAAGACACCCAATTGCGGTCCGGCTTCCAGGCTTAAATTCGGAATCACATAAAACTTGGCCATTACCGGAAAATTAAGGTAAGTCAGATTGATTTTACTTTCAGAAGTGTAATCATAACCCGGAGCGCTTTCTCTGTATTCGCTCTTGGTTCCTTGTAGAGACAGGAGAATCTCGGGTTGGATCGCAAATTTATTGGTGATTTTAATCTCGACCAGACCGCCAACGTGGGCTCCGATTTTTGGGCTTGCATCATCGACATCGCCTGCCAATGTAGAAACGTTTAAACCTCCTTTAACTCCGAACCTTGCGGTTTGTGCGCCAGCGATACTGAAAGTCAATACTGCAATTGCGCCTAATACCATTTTTTTCATGTTTGATTTTACTTAATGTTAGTGGAACAAAAGTAGAATTTGGCATTTGTTTAAGGGTTACACTTTGGCACGAATAAGTTATAAAAAAAGCACTCGTTTTAGGAGTGCTTTCTAACTAAATATTTTAGTTTATTAGAATTTATAGCCAACAGAAACCGAGATATTACTGTTCTTGGCATCCAATTCGGAAATTCCAAAACCACCTAAGAAATCTGGCGCATCATACACATTGGTCAAACCAAAACTGTAACGGGCATCCACGAAGAAATTATCGGTGAAATCGTAACCAAGTCCTGCGTTGAAGGCTACATCTACTGTTTTCAGATTGTCCTTGATGTCGACTTCAGTAGATTCATTGGTCACCAGGTTTCCTGGATCGGTGAATGTCGTTTCATCCTTAGATTTTGCACTCACAAGAAATCCGACTTGCGGCCCCGCCTGGATGAAAAATCCTTTTACAGGATAGAATTTGAGCATGACCGGTACGTTGATGTAAGAAAGGTTGACTTTACTTTCTGTCCTTTCAATGTTACCCAGTCCGTCATCAAAACGATCGCTGGTCTTAGCTCCCTGAAGGGAAAACAATACTTCCGGCTGAAGTGACAGTTTGTCTGTAAATTTGATCTCGACGAGTCCACCTGCGTGGAAACCCGGCTTCATTTCAACGTCGTCAGCGACGGCATCTCCGGTTAGCGTAGAAAAGTTAGCTCCCGCTTTAACTCCAAATTTAATGTCCTGTGCACTGGCGAAACTGAAGGTCAGGATTGCGAATGCGGCTACTGCAACTTTTTTCATAATGTGTCTTTTTTAAAGTTTAATTCAAAATTACTTCAGACACATATGTCAGTATTTACATCAGTTTTGTTTAATGTTACAAAATAAAAAGCCCTCCGAATTGGGAAGGCTTCATAAATATCGTGCAAAACTTTTTAAAATTTGAAACCGCCAGATACCGCGATGACATTGTTCTTGATCGAGTTTCCGCCTGCACCTTCTCCAATATCTGCGACACCTAACGTATACCTCGCATCGATAAAGATGCCATTCGGAAAATCATATCCCAGACCAAAGTTGGCACCCAAATCAATCGTCTTGTAATTATCCTTGACGTCAAAAGTCTTGGATTCCGAACCATCGGTAAAATCCACCTCTGTCCTGTTTTTAGCCGAAACGAGGATGCCCAATTGCGGGCCAATGCCAACATTAAAGCCTTTGACGATGTAATATTTCGCCATGACTGGAACCTGAATGTAAATCAAGTCGAGATTGTCTTTGTGCTCTTCATATCCGCCAACATAATTGAAATCGTATTCAAAACTTGCACCTTGTAACGAAACCTGCAATTCGGGCTGCAATGAAATCTTATCGGTGAACTTGATTTCGGCAACACCACCGACGAGTGCGCCAATTTTAATTTTTTTATCGATGCTACTCGTCACAGTTGCCGTGATGGTAGACATGACAATTCCCGCTTTGGGGCCGAACTTGAATTTCTGGGCATTGGCCAGGCCGAAAACCGACAAAGCCAGCACAACAAAAAACGTTTTTTTCATGTGTAATAAGTTATGGGTTAGTTTTTGAAAAACGAATGATACCGCTTTTTATTGTTGAAATGCAGATTGCCATTGCCCGTAAAAAAGACATCCCGCTCCGGAAAGGAACGGGATGCACACCCAAAATTTATTAATTACAACTATTTAAAACCTATATCCTGCGCCAGCATTGATGTTGGATCCGAGGTAACCCGAAAGTCCTACATCAACCCGCAATTCTACATAGAAATTTTCAAAAAGGTCATAGCTCGCGCCGAAATCAAAACTGGGGGAGAATTGATCGTCGTCGCCATCTACGGCATAATTGAGCGCCGGGCCCGCCTGGGCATAAAAATTCTTAAAGAAGGAATATTTGAGTAATACGGGAACGTTCAGGGCAATATAGCCGTCATCGCCGGGAACGACTGAGAACGTCAGTTCGGGTTGGAGTTTGAAATCCTCAACCAAATCGAATTCGAGCAAACCTCCTGCGTAAATCCCGACATTGGAAGCATTCGAATCGTATCCAAAATAATAATAATCGTCATACAAATCGTTTCTGCCCCTGTCATCGCTGTGCAAACGCGCGCCGTCATACGAGGATGCGAGCAAACCCGCCTTCACGCCGAAACGCAAATCCTGTGCGTTTGAAGTGGCAAATGCAAAAAGGGCCAACGTTGTTAATAAGATTTTTTTCATGCGCATTAAATTTAAAAATTCACTTTCTCAAATTTACATTTATTAAGAATGGCGGGGCTTTTAACAAGTTTTCAGTTATCAACAATTTTATGAACATCAAAACAAAATATTGTTAACAAAGCATTAAACCCATTTCAACCGATGCGATTTCAAACTACATTTGGGCTATCATTAACCATCAAAAACCTAAATATGAAAAAAGTCTTATTGTTCGTTTTGCTGTGCGGAATTTCGAGCGCACAGGCTCAAATCAAATTCGGAATCAAGGCCGGGGCCAACTTCTCCGATTTGGACGCGGTCAATTTCAAAACCGACATGCGTACCGGATTCCATTTCGGCGCCATCCTCGAAGTCAAATTGCCCGGAAGTCTTGCGCTGCAGCCTGAATTGCTGTATTCCTCACAAGGTGCCAAGGTCAATTCTGCCGCTCTTGACGAGATCCAATACGATTACATCACCGTTCCGGTACTTGTCAAGTACTACCTGATCAAGGATGTGCTCGATATAGAGCTTGGTCCGCAATTCTCCTTTTTGGTCAATGACGATGTCAACAGCAATTTCCTGGGCAGCAGTTTTGATGCAAGTGATTCTTCGACGTTTGATTTTGCTGCAATCGGCGGCGTTGGTGTCGACATCGGAGCGCATATTTTCCTTCAGGGCCGTTATGTTTATGGATTGACCGAAGCTTCGACCAACGCCGATATCAAGAACAAAGTCATACAGATTTCTGTCGGATACAAGTTCTGATCGGCCATCAAAACAGAAGCCGTCCTTTCCAGCGGGCGGCTTTTGCTTTAATTTGGAAGAAATTATGTGCTCCACTGAACAGTTTTTGTATTTTTACGCTGTGACCGTTGAAAAATTTAAAGCGGCTGACCTATGAAAATCATCATCATCAACGGCCCGAACCTGAATCTGCTGGGCAAACGCGAGCCGGAGGTTTACGGCAGCCAATCATTCGAGGATTATTTCAAGACGCTGCAAAAGCAATTTCCCGGCATCGAGCTCGACTATTTCCAAAGCAATATCGAAGGCGAACTGATCGACAAAATCCAGCAAACCGGTTTTTCGCATGACGGCATCGTCCTCAATGCGGCGGCTTACACGCACACGTCGGTGGGTATTGGCGATGCGGTCAAGGCCATTCCCACACCCGTGATCGAAGTCCACATTTCCAATACTTTTTCACGCGAAAGTTTTCGCCACCAATCCTATATTTCGCCGAACGCCAAAGGGGTGATCATTGGTTTCGGCCTCAAAAGTTACGAACTCGCCTTACATTCGTTTGCCCATTAATTATCTGTTCCTTTATGAAAAAAATCTTTACGCTACTCTTACTTGTTTTTTCGCTTGCCAATTTCGCCCAGGTCAAAGGCAAAATCACCGATGAAAAAGGCCTTCCGCTACCGTTCGTTTCTGTTTACATCGACGGCAGTTACATCGGTACGACAACAAATGAAAATGGTGAATATGAACTGACCGTCAAACCCAGCAAATACATTCTCGTGTTCCAATATTTGGGCTACAAGACGCAACGCATCAAATTTGTCATCGACCGGTTTGTCAAGAAACTCGACGTAACGATGGTCGAAGAAAACATCACGCTGAGCGAAGTGGTCATCGACCGCAAAAAGAATCCGGCCAACGAAGTGATCCGAAATGCGATCAATTCCAAAAAGGAAAATTCAGAAAAGACGGGCAAGTATTCGGCCGATTTCTATTCGCGTGGAATTTTCCGGATCAAGGATGCGCCCAAGAAAATCCTCGGACAGAAATTCGACTTTTTCGACGAAGTGCTCGACTCGACGCGCAGCGGTATTTTGTACCTATCGGAAACGGTTTCCAAAATCCAATACCAGAAACCCGACAAGCTCAAGGAAACGATCATCGCTTCGAAAGTCAGCGGAAACGACAACGGCTTCAGTTTCAACAATGCGGCATCGGCCGATTTTGATTTTTACGAGAATTACCTCGCCTTTCAGGTGAATGTCGTTTCGCCGATCGCCGACAATGCGTTCAATTACTACAATTATAAACTCGAAGGCACTTTTTTCGAAGACAAGCACCAGATCAATAAAATCAAGGTGACGCCCAAGCGTTCGTCGGAGCCGGCCATGGAAGGCTACATTTATATTGTCGAGGACAGCTGGGCGATTTTTGCCACCGACCTGACCATCAAGGGCAATCAGATGCAGATGCCGGCGCTCAATGAACTGCACCTGAAACAGAGTTACATTTACAACGATTCGAATAAAATCTGGGTCAAAAATACGCAGACGCTCGATTTCATTGCGGGAATTTTCGGCATCAAGCTTTCGGGAAGATTTACGTATGTGTTCAGCAATTATGTGCTCGAGCCCAAGTTCGACAAAAAGACTTTCGGCAGCGAAATCCTGACTTTTGAAAAGGAAGCCAACAAAAAGGAAAACTCGTTTTGGGACAAGATCAGGCCCGTTCCGCTGACCAGCGAGGAATTTACCGACTACATTAAAAAAGACGCGTTGCAGCTCAAAAAGAAATCGAAGGTGTATCTCGATTCGGTGGATGCCAAAGGAAATAAGTTTGGCGCTTTCGACATCATCATGGGCTACAACTACAAAAACTCGTATAAAAAATGGGAACTCGGCTACGACGGATTGGTCAGAGGCCTCGGATTCAATACCGTTCAGGGTTTTAATTTCAACACCGGCCTGTATTTCACCAGGCGCGACGAGGACAAGCGTACCTTTTCTACGATCCGCACCAATTTCACTTATGGTTTGGCTGAAAAAAGATTCCGCGCCACGGCGAGTTACGTGAACCGTTTCAGCAATACCAATTTCAGCGAATTGCGCGTTTCGGGCGGAAGCAGCGTCGCTCAGTTCAATGAAAATGACCCGATCAGCCGCGTCGTCAATTCGGTTGCGACGTTATTTTTCAAAGACAATTACATGAAATTGTTTGAGAAGAATTTCGCAAAAGCTTCGTTCGGACGTGAAATCATCAACGGGCTGTACCTGAACGCAGGCATCGATTATTCGGAACGCAAACCGCTCTGGAACAATACTGAACGCGTGATCCTGCAGGACAAAAACGATTGGTTTACATCGAACAATCCGCTGTTGCCGAACGATCATTTTACGCCGGCGATCGTCAAGCACAATTTGGTCAAGGGTTCGTTGATGGCCAAAATCACTTTCGGGCAGAAATATTGGACGCGGCCCGACGGAAAATTCAATTTCAGCAACGACAAATATCCGGTGCTTTACGCGGGTTATGAGAAAGGATTTGGCGGAAGCGACAGCAAATACGATTTCGACCACATCAATGCGCGCATGACTTACGAAGTGACGATCGGCAACAAAGGCAATCTGGCGATGAATGTCAAGGCTGGGAAATTTTACAATGCGAAGGACATTTCGTTTGTCGATTACAAGCATTTCAATGGCAACCAGACGCACATTGGCATGGCCGACCGCTATCTGAACGTTTTCAACCTGCTGCCGTATTATACCGCGAGTACGAACGACGCCTATTTCGAAGCGCATGCCGAACACGACGACCAAGGTTACCTCATGAACAAATTGCCGTTGCTCAACAAATTGAAGTCGACACTGGTGTTGGGTTACCACAATCTTTTGGTGCCCGATCGCAAACCGTACCATGAATTCAGCGTTGGTTTGGACAATCTAGGCTTTGGGAAATTCAAGTTTTTCCGCGTCGATTATGTGCATTCGTACCAAAACCACGATGATATCGACGGCGTGGTTTTCGGAATCAAATTGCTCAATGTGCTTGAATAATATTTGGGCGGAATTCGCGTTATGTCGTTACATGAAACGCATCATCCTGTTTTCGCTGCTCGGCCTTGGCCTGATTGCCTTCGCTGCATTTACATTCACCTACAGGAATGTCGAAGTCAGCAAAGCCGATTGTTTAATGACCACAGGCATCGTATCGAACATTTTTGAAGGCGGCGTAAAAGACGTCGTTTTCGAACTCGACGGAAAAAAACAATCGTTTTACATCAACAGCGGAGTCGAAAATGGATTTGACATCAACGTGCTCGAAAAACAATTGCTCGCGCAGGACGTATTGATCTATTACGCCGATGCGTGGTCGCCGTTCGCACCATTGGGCACCAAAAGCAAACACATTCGCGAAATACGCTCGGGCAATTGGATTGTCTACAGTGAGTTTTGATATAAAATGTGTGTTTTACCGCAAAGTACACCAAGTTTTACGCAAAGTTTGCATAAGAAATCTTAGGTCGCTCAAAATCTTTCATCCTTTGCGATAAATCTTCGCACTCTTTGTGGTTGAATTTGAAACAAAAAACCCGACCATAAAGTCGGGTTCTTTTTTATCTTTTACTTTTGGTCTAGACGCGCTCAATTTTCGCCCCCAAAGCCCTTAACCTTTCGTCAATCCTTTCGTATCCGCGATCGATTTGCTCAATGTTCTGAATCGTACTCGTTCCTTTGGCTGAAAGCGCGGCGATCAACAACGAGATTCCAGCACGGATATCAGGCGAAGACATCGTCGTGGCTTTCAATTGCGATTTGAAATCATGTCCCATCACGACGGCACGGTGCGGATCGCAAAGCATGATTTTCGCACCCATATCGATCAGTTTGTCGACGAAGAACAAACGGCTTTCAAACATTTTCTGGTGGATCAGGACGTCGCCATCGGCTTGTGTCGCGACAACCAGGACAATACTCAAAAGATCGGGCGTGAATCCAGGCCACGGCGCATCGGCAACCGTAAGGATCGAACCGTCGATGTCGGTTTTGATTTTATACGTTTCGTGCGTCGGGATGTAAATATCGTCGCCTCTTTTTTCCAAAGTAATACCGAGTTTGCGGAACACATTCGGAATCACGCCGAGGTTTTCCCAACTCACATTCTTGATCGTGATTTCACTGCGCGTCATCGCAGCCAAACCGATCCACGAACCGATCTCGATCATGTCGGGAAGGATTCTGTGCTCGCATCCGCCGAGGTTTTCCACGCCTTCAATCTTCAATAGATTCGATCCGACGCCTGTGATTTTTGCGCCCATCGAATTGAGCATCTTGCACAATTGCTGCAAATAAGGCTCGCACGCTGCGTTGTAAATCGTCGTCGTTCCTTTGGCCAAAACTGCCGCCATGACGATGTTGGCCGTTCCGGTTACGGAAGCTTCGTCCAATAACATGTCGGCGCCGACGAGACCTTCTTCGGTTTTTTCTACGCCATAGAAATGATCCTCGCGGTTGTAGCGGAATTTTGCGCCGAGGTTGATGAACCCTTCAAAGTGCGTGTCGAGTCTTCTGCGTCCGATTTTATCGCCGCCCGGTTTCGGGATGTATCCCTTGCCGTAACGCGCCAATAACGGACCGACGATCATGATCGAGCCGCGCAATGAACCGCCTTCTTTTTTGAACGCTTCGGTTTCGAGGTAGCCCACGTTGACATCATCGGCCTGGAACGTAATCGAGCCTTGTTCGTTTCTCTGGATTTTGACACCCAGATTGCCGAGCAAAGTGACCAGTTTGTTGACATCGATAATGTCGGGAATATTGTTGATCGTGACTTTTTCAGGTGTCAGTAATACCGCGCATAAAATTTGCAATGCCTCATTTTTTGCGCCTTGCGGCGTGATTTCTCCTTTGAGGCGAACGCCACCTTCAATTTTAAAAATGCTCATGTTTTTGAGTTATGAGTTAGGAGTTATAAGTGATGAGTTACTGTTTGTTGCGCTGACAACTCATAACTCATAATTCATAACTTATAATTATTATTGTTGTTTTTTCTGGTTCTTGTGCTTGTTCTGCTTTTGGTTCTGGTTCTGGTTTTTCTGCTGCTGGTTGTTGCCCATCATGTTGGTCTTGTTCGACACTTTTTTGTTGGTGCGCATCAAATCAGTGGTGTTCAGCAATTCCTCGGAACTTTGCAGCAAATCGATTTTCCCATCTGACAACTCATACAGATGTTCGAAAATCACGACATCGGTTACGGTGTCCTTGTTCCAACTCAAGTATGATTTCTTCATGTGGTTCGCGATGACTTTGATCAAGGCGCTTTTGAGTTCGCCGTCTTCCCAACCGTTGGCCACATCGATCATGTACTTGATGTTGTTGCCGTAAAAACGGTACCTCGGGTGATTTTGCGGATAATTGAGCGCTTCAGGCCTGAGCTGCAACACTTCGCGCGACGGAATCGGATAAGGTGATTCCACATCGATCTTAAAATCGCTCATGATGAACAACTGGTCCCAAAGCTTGTGATGGAAATCGGGCACATCGCGCAAATGCGGATTCAGGCTGCCCATGACCTGGATGATGTATTTGGCGGCTTTGTTGCGTTCGGCGCGGTCTTCGATTTCAGTCGCCTGATCGATCAGCTTTTGCAAATGGCGGCCATATTCGCGAATGATCAGGAACGGTCTTTCCGAATTGTATTCGAGGAAGTGCACCACTTCGTTCGCGACTTCTTTGGTATATTTTTGTGTCATAATTATAAGGAAATGATGCCTTCAATGGTAGAAACCTCGAGGTATTTGTCGATCACCTGCTGCGCACTGTTCATCGTCACATTCACCGAAATGCTCGTGAAATTGCCGTTTTTCGATTGCGTCGTCTTGATCACCGCGCCCATTTGGTTGAACGCCGCCTCGACCTGTGCAATCTTGTGGTTCTCGCTCGGCACGATAAATTTATACAAATATTCCGCCGGCCAGGTGTTGCTGTTGTCGAGTTCTTCTTTAAGCCTGATGTAAAATTCTTCGGTCTTCTTGTCCATAGCAAATAAAAAAGCAAATATAGGATTTAGCATTTAGATTTCTAGGTTTTTAGGAGCATTTTCCCGCTATTCGCTCTATCTTTTATTCCATTGCATTTCATAAGAGGATGCCGCTGCATCCGAGCGTAGCGAACTGACCGAACACCTATTGATAAATTTTAGCTTGGTGAGGTAATCGGGGCTAGGCATTTCAGTTCACTACAACTTTCATCATCAAGTAAATATCTCCGTCCTTCTGGACTCTTTTCCCTATCTCTTTTCCCTTATCCCTTCTTCCTCAATCAAATTTAACTTTCCCAATTTGACTATTTTCACTAAGTTTGCGCCTTATTTCCAAAACGTGCCAAAAGAAATCATCGTTATCATCGGCGGTCCCGGAACCGGAAAAACCACCATCATCGACGGGCTGCTCGCGCAAGGCTACTGCTGCTACCCCGAGATTTCACGCGAAGTGACGATGGAAGCCAAAAAGCAAGGCATCGAACAATTGTTCCTCGAAAAACCCTTGCTGTTCAGCGAATTGCTGCTCGAAGGCCGCAAAAAACAATTCAGGAACGCCCAAACCGAACCGCACGATCTGGTATTTCTCGACCGCGGCATTCCCGATGTTTTGGCCTACATGCATTACATCGGCGACAGTTATCCCGCTTTTTTTGACTTGGCCTGCAAAGAACACCCGTATACCAAAATTTTCATCCTTCCGCCTTGGGAAGAAATTTACGTCAGCGACGACGAACGCTACGAAAATTACGAACAGGCCAAACTGATTTACGCGCACCTGACCGAGACTTATGAAAAATACGGTTACAACCTGATTGAAGTCCCGAAGGGCAGCATTTCCGAGCGCATCAACTTCATCCTGAACCACCTTTCCTGATTTGCATTAAAATCGGCGTTCCATTTTTTCCTAACTTTGATGTCACCAAATATCGAAGCCATGCCAACACCTGTTGAAATCCTCAAAAGATACTGGAACCACTCCGAATTCCGGGAGCCGCAAAAAGACATCATTGATTCGGTTTTGAATGGAAAAGATACTTTTGCCTTGATGCCCACCGGTGGCGGAAAATCAATCTGTTTTCAGGTTCCGGCGATGATGCAACCCGGAATCTGCCTTGTGGTCTCGCCGCTCGTCGCACTCATGAAAGACCAGGTCGCCAATCTGCAAAAGCGCGACATCAAAGCGATGGCCTTGACCGGCGGCATCCGCACCGAAGAAATGATCGAACTGCTCGACAATGCGCAATTCGGCAATTACAAATTTTTATACTTATCGCCCGAACGGCTGCAATCGGAATGGATTGTCGATCGCATCAAAAGCCTGCCGATCAATTTGATCGCGATCGATGAAGCGCATTGCGTGTCTCAATGGGGACACGATTTCCGCCCGGCGTACCTCAAGATCGCTAATCTCAAGGCGCATTTCCCGAAAGTGCCGTTTCTGGCCTTGACCGCATCGGCGACCGACCGCGTCCGACAAGACATCTTGAAACAATTGCAACTCGAAAATCCGGCCGTTTTCACCAAATCGTTTGCACGCGAAAATCTCGCCTACATGGTCTTTGAGGTCGAAGACAAGTTGTTCCGCATCGAACAGATTTTGCGTAAAAATCCGGAGCCGTCGATCGTTTATGTGCGCAACCGCAAGTCATGCCTCGATATTTCGGCGCAATTGAAAACGCTCGGATTTCAATCGACGTATTACCACGGCGGACTGCCGACCAAGGAAAAAGACAAAAACATGCAGCTTTGGATGAACGAAGATGTGCAGGTGATTGTGGCGACGAATGCGTTCGGAATGGGCATCGACAAGGCCAATGTCAAAACCGTCATCCACGTCCAATTGCCCGAAAACCTTGAAAATTATTACCAGGAAGCCGGTCGCGCCGGAAGAAATGGCGAGAAAGCATTTGCGGTTTTATTGCATGCGCCATCGGATGTGATCCAGGCCGAAAACCAATTCATCCATGTGTTGCCCGACCGCAAATTCCTGCTGGAAATGTACATCAAGCTGTGCAATTATTTCCAGATTGCGTACGGCGAAGGCATCGACGAGCAGTTTTCATTGAACCTCAATCATTTTTGCGTCAAATACCATTTTGCGCCCGTGAAAACGTTCAATGCGTTGCAATTCCTCGATCGGCAAGGCGTCATTGCATTGTCGCCCGAGTTTTCGGAAAAGATCACGATGCAATTTTTGCTCGAATCGAAAGAAGTCATGCGTTACATCAGCCTGAATCCGAACGATGAAGAAATAATGCTCGCGATTTTGAGAACGTATCCCGGAATTTACGACATGCAGACGGCATTCAACGTTTCATTGGTTGCCAAAAAATCAAACCGAAACGAGTCAGACGTCAATCAACTGCTCGAAAAACTCAAAGAAAAAAATATCATCGATTACCATGCGAAGAACAACGACGCGGTGTTGACGTTCAACGAAATCCGCGAAGACGAGTTGACGATCAACCGGGTTGCGAAATATCTGGAAAATCAAAATCAGCTCAAGATCGCGCAATTGCAATCGGTTTTGCATTATGTGGCCGAGAAGGACCAATGCAAAAGCAAGTTGCTGCTGGCGTATTTCGGTGAAACGGAAACCAAGGATTGCGGCATCTGTTCGTATTGCATCGGCAAGAATAAGAAGAAAGAAACGCTTTCGATTACCAAGGAAGTATTGGATTTACTGATGAAAGAAGCGATGGATTCGCGCCAAATCCTAAAAATATTATCGGCCGATTCCTCAGTTGAAGACGCCCACGTTATCTTTGCACTGCAAATGCTGCTCGAAAACGAAATCATCACATTGCTGCCCAGCAACAAATACACACTCAAGAACTAATGGAAAAATTACGCATCGTCTTTATGGGAACGCCCGAATTTGCTGTCGGGATTCTCGATACCATCATCAAAAAAAATCACGAGGTCGTTGGCGTCATCACGGCGGCCGACAAACCAGCGGGACGCGGACAAAAAATCAAATATTCGGCGGTCAAGGAATATGCGCTCGGGCACAACCTCAACTTGTTGCAGCCGATAAATCTCAAAGATCCCGATTTTCTGGCCGAATTGAAAGCGCTGGACGCCAATTTGCAAGTCGTGGTCGCTTTCCGCATGTTGCCCGAGGCGGTTTGGAAAATGCCCAAATACGGAACGTTTAATTTACATGCATCGTTGCTTCCTGATTACCGCGGCGCGGCGCCGATCAATTGGGCGATCATCAACGGCGAGACCCGAACGGGCGTGACGACGTTCTTTATCGACGACAAAATCGATACGGGTGCGATGATTTTATCGGCTGCGACCGAAATCGCGCCCGACGAAAATGCCGGACAATTGCACGACCGATTGATGGAATTGGGAAGCAAGACGGTGGCCGATACGTTGGAAATGATCCAGAACGGAAATGTGCACACGACAATCCAAAATGAGCATCCCGAGAGCAAGACCGCTTACAAGCTCAACAAAGACAATTGCAAAATCGACTGGACCAAACCGGCCAATGACATTTACAACCTGATTCGCGGCCTTTCACCGTATCCCGCGGCTTGGTGTTGTTTTAAGGACAAAGGACAAGAATGGAATGTCAAAATTTATGAGGCGGAAAAGATTGTTGAATCGCATTCGCAGCCGATTGGGAAAATCACCGCAGGAAAAAAAGAACTCACCGTTGCCGTTTCGGGTGGATTTATCAAAATTGAGGTTTTGCAATTTTCCGGAAAGAACAAAATGAACGTTCAACAATTGTTAAATGGGATTTCGTTTTCTGATGAAGCGATAGCGTGTTAGTGCGCGAAAACACAGCGATGGGCTGAATTACGACAAAAACAAGTTACTTTATCAACAAAACCTCCGATTTATCAACAAATCGATTAAAAACACCGTTCAAGTCTTGCGCAGTAAGGAATTCCTGCTAAATTTGTTTCATTAACTAAATGTTTAACCAACAATTAATAACTATTATTATGAACAAATCAGAATTAATCGATGCTATCGCTGCTGACGCAGGAATTACAAAAGCTGCTGCGAAATCGGCTTTGGAATCATTTTTAACTAACGTAGGTGGTACTTTGAAAAAAGGCGGAAGAGTATCTTTAGTAGGTTTTGGATCATGGTCAGTTTCTAAAAGAGCTGCTAGAGACGGAAGAAACCCACAGACTGGAAAGACTATTAAAATTGCTGCTAAGAACGTAGTGAAATTTAAGGCTGGTGCTGATTTAGAAGGATCAATAAACTAGTTTAAAGTTCTTCATATAGACAGAAAGCCTCCATTTCGGGGGCTTTTTTCGTTGAATACCGCATTTTATTTGGTTTTTAGATTTTTTTTGTTAAATTTATCTAAAATTGCGATAAAATGATTTCAGAAAAACTTCAGAAAGGTCATTTGCTCATAGCGGAGCCTTCCATCATCGGAGATTTATCCTTCAATCGTTCCGTCATTTTATTGGCTGACCACAACGATGAAGGCTCGGTTGGGTTTATCATCAACAAACCCCTGAAATACACCATCAACGATCTGGTTCCCGACGTCGAGGCCAATTTCAAGATCTACAACGGCGGCCCGGTAGAACAGGACAATTTGTATTTCATCCACAATGTACCCGATTTGATCACCAATAGCGTCGAGATTTCGAATGGTATTTATTGGGGCGGCGATTTTGAAGGGACCAAAACCTTGATCAATGAAGGCAAAATCAAGAAAGACAACATCCGGTTTTTCTTGGGATATACGGGGTGGGCTGCGGGCCAGCTCGAAAATGAGATGCAGTCGAATTCTTGGATTGTAGGCGAAAATCACTACCAGAACAAAATCATCGGAAAATCGGCTACTGATTTCTGGAAAGAGAAAATACTCGAACTCGGCGGTGATTACATCATTTGGTCGAACGCGCCCGAAAATCCATTGCTCAATTAACCGAGGCGTACCTGTGCATTCAATTTTACCAACAGGCTTTCTGCAAAACTTGTAGCGAATTCCTTTTTGCGGTATTTGGTGATCGGTCGGATTCCTGTGACCACATTCGTGAGGAACAACTCGTCGGCTTTTTGCAAATCGAACGGGGAAATCGAGGCTTCAACCACTTCAACGCCATCGATCTTGCGCGCCAATGCCAAAATTTGCTTGCGCATGATTCCGTTGAGGCAACCGTCAGTGAGCAGCGGCGTAATCAGTTTATTTTCAGATAGCATGAAGAGGTTACCCTGCAATCCTTCGATGACATTTTTGCTGTCGTTGATCAGCAGGCAATTGGCCAGGCCGTTTTCATCGGCAAAAATGCTGGCCGTGATGTTGACGAGCCGGTTCGTCGATTTGATGGTCGAAAGCAACTGCGCCGTGACGTAAAAGTCCTTGAACAGGTCCACTTCATAATCGGCTTTGTCTATGGAATACAACTGATTTTCCAACGGATTGGCCTGAACGATAAAGCCCACATGATTGTCGGTCGGCAAATACAATCCACCCGGATTACGGAAAACCGTCATTCGCGCACGACCCGAAGAAAGACAGTCGTTGGCTTTGGCCGTTTCGAGCAATTGGCTTTCGAAATATTCCATCGTAAAATCCATTGGAATCTCCATTCGGATGATGCGCATGCCCGACATGAGCCGGAAATAATGGTCCTCGAGGAACAGGATTTTGCCGTCGAGAATTTTTACCGTTTCGAAAATCCCGTCGCCGTAAAGGAAAGCGCGGTTGTCGAACCCAAGATTCTGGGAAGAAGAAACGATGGTGCCGTTGAAATTAACCATAAAAAAGCCCTGATTTTGTGCAGGGCAAATATAAGGCTAAATAATGATTTTTTTAAACCGAACCGATGACATGTTTGAGGTCGGAAATCTGGTTTTCCCACAACAGCGTGGCTTCGCTGATTTCGTTTTCAATGGCAAAATCGATGACCATGAGCGAGACGTCCTTGGTGATCTCATCTTCGAGGATCCGGAGTTCGAAAAAATAGTCGGTGTCTTTTTTGTCTTCGTCGATCCATCTGAACTTTACCTTTTCGCCGGTCTTTTTGGAAGTGAGCCGGGCATTCTCTTCGGTATCGTCCCAGATGAAAGTGAAAAATTCACCACGGGAATTGACATTATCGGCAAACCATTCCTGCAAACCCGAAGGCGTTGATATGTATTGATATAGCAATTGTGGCGATGAATTGATTGGGAATTCCAGTTCGTAGCGGGCTTTTTGTTCCATTGGTAGCAAATAATTTTTTGGGAAATATATAGAATAAAAATCAAAAAAAGGCATTTATAAAAATAAAAATTTTTTACGCTTTTATATTTGCAACCTCTGATTTAAGTTTTATATTTGCACCCGCAATTACGCCGCAAGGCGTATCGCTGAACTCCTATTAAGAATATTAAGTAAGTGAGGTATTCTAGGATGTACAACCGCATGGCGAGGTAGCTCAGTCGGTTAGAGCGCAGGATTCATAACCCTGAGGTCGAGAGTTCAAATCTCTCTCTCGCTACAGTAATTGGAGGCTTCGAGAAATATCTCGAAGCCTCTTTTCTTTTGGTACCATTGGCACACATTTAAAGCCTTGCTTCGCCAATTTAAACCGTTAGTAACTTTTGAGTTTCAGTAGCATTTTGCTATTCAAATTGAACATCATTTCATTTGATATTTTAATAGGCTTGTTGAAATGAGTATATTGACTACTAATCGTATCTACACAATATCCAATCTTATCATTGCTAATATCGTTAATAACCGTGCTTATCCTTTCTCTTGAAAGAAGAATCCAATTTCCATTTTTGGCGGTAAAACTTAGCGAATAAATTTTAAAGCCATCGCCGTCATCAGGTTGCTTAAAATTGATTTTCAAGACGCTGACTTGATTTCCTTCATAAGTCCGTGAGGCTTCTTCGAGTTCTATATAACCTTCTCGAAATGAAAATCCATCGCTAATTAAATTTATTGGATTCTCCCATTCCCACATGGGGATATACTTCCCATTTTTCCCCGCGACACTGATAGTTGTCAATTTTCTAATTCTTGTGCCGCCCTTTTTTTTTGATGCCCTTTGCATATGCAATTGCTTTCGGAATATTATGAGAAGATCCAAAACTACTGTCATTGACCATGATGCTATTTGCAACCAAAAAAGTGTTTAACCCATTTTCATCAAAAAAATACGACTGATCAACTTCAGCAATGGCCGAAAGTTTATAGACAATGCTGTCTGCCCTCGGATTTATAAAAACTGGCACTGTTGTAAATGTTGATTTGCAACAAGAATTGAAAATAACAAGTAGTAGATTGAGACAATCTTAATGACACTCCTCCTAATTAAAAGTTCTTTGCTTTGAAGATCCACACAAGTAAACCTGTTGCAAACTCATATTGTGGTATTTAAAAAGGTGCTTTAGAATAATCCAAAACAGATGGAACAAAGCGGAAGTGGTATTTGCTTGTCCATCACGTTCAAATATAACGAAGAAAGCATCAATTATTTTATGCCTCAGTTAATTTAACAAACGCAAATTGAGGTGGCATTCTTGAGGTTCTCGAGAAGGTTTTTGTCTTGGCGAAAAATGTCAGGCCGCCCTTCGGTTGATCTTTCTTTTGATTTTTAAGGATTCATAACCCTCAGGCCGAGCGTTCAAATCTCTCTCCCGCTACAACGATCTCGAACATTATTTGTTCGGAATTTTTTTCGCCTTTTCATTGGCAGCACACTGAAATGCAACGTTTTCGATGGCCCTTCCTTTAACTGGCATGTTTCTTCTTCCATTTTTGCTTTTTGCTTTGCAATACCCTTAAAAACATTTGTTTGAGCGTTTTAACTTCCTATGGACAAAAACGGGTTAAAAATCATATTCGCAAAATATCCACTTTATAATATCTCTTGTAGTCTTGACCTTACAAATCATAAACTTTTATGCATTTTATCGACTTTTTTGTGCGTTTTATCGATTAAATTAAAAATAACTTTTAGTTTTACCACCAGTTTCAAAACAAAAATGAATTAAAAATTGGCATACCATAATTAATTAACCCGATTGGATTATGAAAACAATTACTCAAATCAATACAAAATTAGCCCTGACCTTGTGTCTGGTATTTGTAAGCTTTTTGAATTATGCACAAACAACCCAAACGTATACTACAAGCGGTAGTTTTATCGTGCCCGCAGGTGTCACCAGTGTATCGGTGGAAGCTTGGGGCGGCGGCGGAGCCGGTGGTGGTGTAGATGGCGCTAACAGTTCGACAAGAGCAGGTGGTGGAGGTTCCGGCGGAACATTCACAAGAAACACTTCAGTCTCGGTTACGCCCGGAAGCACGATCACTGTTACAGTTGGCGCCGGAGGTACTGGCGTATCAGCCGCAGATGGAAATGCTGGTGGAACTTCCACTTTCGCCTCCGGAACTCCAGTAAACGCCGCAGGTGGCGGTGGTGGAAAACGCGGACAGTCTTCACCCGCTAACGGTGCAGGCGGCGGAACATCAACAGGCACAACCCTCAACGGCGGTACGGGTTCTGCAGCATCAGGAAGCAGCGGTGCCGGTGGCGGTGGCGCGGGCAATACCACTTCAGGAGGAAATGCTTCTGGAACAACTCAAGGTAATGGTGGTACCGGAACAGTTGCCGGTGGTGCCGGTGCTGCGGGTAGAACCAATACCGGCGACGGTAATGACGCAACAGCCTTAAGTGGCGGTGGCGGTGGCGGACGCAGCACGAGTAGTACGGATAGAACCGGAGGAGACGGATTCAGAGGCCAGGTCAGGGTTACTTACACTTGCCCTACTTACGGTTTCAGCACAGCTCCGACGGCTGCAGCAACTTGCGTCAATACAGGAGCCGTCATTACAATTCGTTCGAATACGATGCCAACGGGAACCTACAATGTTACCTATAACCTTACCGGAACAACCATCGCGACAGGAGTTGTAACCACAATGAACTTTACCGCAGGAAGCCCTGGAACAGGAACTTTTACCACATCAAATCTCAACGCAGGCGCAACGCTCGTATCGGTTACGAATGTTGCTTCTTCTTATTGCAGCACGAATCATGTCACGGGCAATGCTGTATCGGTTACGCCATTTTTGAATCCGACGGCCAATGCCGGAACGGCCATCATCACATGTGCCTCGACAGGTGCGGTGAATATTACGGCCGGATCAAGCGCAGCCAATCAGACTGGCGTATTGTGGACATCAAGTGGAACCGGTACATTTACCACACCGACTTCAATGACAACGGCTGCTTATACGCCAAGTATAGCTGATATCACTGCAGGAAGTGTAACGATAACCTTAACCGCAACCGGAAATTCACCTTGCGGCACAGCAACTTCCAACAAAACCTTAACGATCCGCGGATTGCCGACAGCGGTAGCCGGACCAAATATGACCGTTTGTACTTCTGCTACTTCGGTTGCCATTACTGGCGGTGCAGGTGCAACCAATCAATCATCGGTGTTGTGGACATCAAGCGGTACGGGTACTTTCGGGGCACCGACGTCACTCACGACAGCGGCTTATTCGCCAAGTACAGCCGACCGGTTGGCCGGAAGCGTCACGTTGACACTGACCGCAAACGCGCAATCGCCTTGTACCGGAAATGTCACTTCACAAAAAACATTGACTTTTACGGCAAACCCAAGCGCAAACGCAGGAGCGCCAATCACGACTTGTGCATCCGACGGTGCTGTTAATATCACGACCGGCTCTTTCGCTTCATTGTACAATACAGTAGCATGGAGCTCAAGCGGAACTGGTACTTTTACCAATCCCAACTCATTGACTTTGGCCACCTACAACCCAAGTGCCGCCGACAAAACGGCCGGAAGCGTTACGTTGACACTGACCGCTTCAAGCACAGGCTGTACGAACGGTACTGCTACAAAAACCCTGACGATTCGTCCCGTGGCTGCGGCCAATGCAGGAACGCCAATCAGCGTTTGTTCAAGCGGTTCTTCGAATATTACAGCGGGTTCGAGCGCGTCCAATTATAGTGCCGTGACTTGGACAACGAATGGTACGGGTACCCTTACCAATCCGAATTCATTGACGACCGCTACATACGACCCGAGCCCGGCAGACATCCTCAACGGAACGGTTACTTTAACCTTGACCGCTACCGGAAATGCGCCTTGCGCTAATGCGGTTTCCAACAAGACTTTTACCATCAATAATCCGGTGACTGCCGATGCAGGTACGGCCATTTCTACGTGTTCGACCGCAAGCGCGATCAACATTACGACGGGTGCGACGGCAACAAACTACACTTCGGTATTGTGGACTTCGAGCGGAACTGGTACTTTTACCAATGCCAACTCATTGACTTTGGCCACCTACAACCCAAGTGCCGCCGACAAAACGGCCGGAGCGGTTACCTTGACCTTAACGGCAAGCAACCCGGGCTGTGGAAGCGATTCGTCTGTAAAAACACTCACGATTTTCGCAACGCCAACCATTACCGGCACGACGCCTGCCACAAGAACAGGTCCCGGAACAGTAATACTTGGAGCCACGGCTTCCGTAGGAACGCTTTACTGGTATGCCGCTTCGACTGGCGGTCCATCGCTTGGTTTTGGTACCAGCTTTACGACACCTTTCATTTCAGCGACGACTACTTTTTATGTGGAATCGGTCAATGGAACTTGTACCTCTACGCCAAGAACTGCGGTTATAGCTACCGTCCTTTTTTCCGAAGTTGACATTCGCGGAAATGCCGTTTCGATCACAGATGGTGACGCAACGCCTTCCACCACAGATTTCACTGATTTCGGTTCGACCAACATGACACGCACCTTCACGATCCACAATACCGGAGCCGGTGTTTTGAGCGTGGGCACGATTTCAATATCGGGTGTGAATGCGGCCGAATTTGATGTAACGACACTTCCAAACAGTACCGTTGCGTCAGGATCGTCTACGTTTTTCACGGTGACTTTCAATCCGACGGCGGCTGGTGTAAGAACGGCATCGTTAAAAATCGGAACCAATGACACCGATGAAAATCCATACGATTTCGCGATCCAGGGAACTGGTGTTGCCAAGGAAATCGACATCCAGGGTAACGCGACGACCATCGTTGACGGAGACATCACTCCGGCATTGACAGACTGGACCGATTTTGGTTCGGTGACCGCTACCAGAACGTACACCATCAGGAATTTGGGTAACATCACATTGAATTTGGGTGCGATCAACATCACTGGCGTGAACGCGTCCGATTTTTCCGTGACCACCGCTCCGAGTGCGACAATCAGCGCTTATGCATCGACCACTATCGTCATCACTTTCACGCCAAGTGTAATCGGTGACCGATATGCCGGCTTGCAAATCGCCAACGACGACAGCAATGAAAATCCATACGATTTCTCGATACACGGTTATGGGATCATCCCTGAAATCGATGTGCAAGGCAACGCGGTTTCGATCTTGAATACCGATGCAACGCCTACCACGGGTGACTTTACAGATTTCAGCAACACGACGGTAACGCGTACGTTTACGATCATCAACCAAGGAAATACCATTTTGACGGTGGGTACGATTACTTTCACAGGAACCAACGCAACCGAATTCACGGTGACGACACCTCCTGCAACATCGGTTGGCGCTTTCAGCAGCACGACTTTTGTGGTGACTTTTAGCCCAACGGCTGTCGGAAACAGAACGGCGACAATCAGGATCCCGAACAACGACAGCAACGAAAACCCTTATACTTTCGCCATCCAGGGAACTGGTGTTGTGCAGGAAATAGACATTCAGGGTAATGCCGTCACAATCGCAGATGGCGATACTACTCCAACTACAGCAGATTGGACTGACTACAGCACAATTGCACTTCAAAGAACATTTACGATCAGAAATACGGGCAACCTCGTATTGACTTTGGGCACACCTGCTTTTTCAGGAACCAACGCTTCTGATTTCTCCGTAACGACTTCACCGGGAACGAGCGTGCCGGCTTTCAGTACCCGTACGATGGTGGTGACTTTCAACCCAGGTGGCGTTGGAACCAGAACAGCAACCCTCTCTATTTCGAACAACGATTCGAACGAAAACCCATACGATTTCGCACTCCAGGGAACTGGCGGCGTCCCGGAAATCAACATCAGAAGCCAATACCAGGTAGATATTGCCGATGGCGACACGACGCCTTCTGCATCAGACCAGACCGATTTCGGTAATGTTTCGATGGATGGCGGTACTGTAATCGTTAACCTCGTGATCCAAAACACAGGGACAGGTGCAATGTCAATCGGCGCCGCTTCATTTTCAGGAACAAACGCGGTTGATTTCGCGATCGTTTCTGCTCCGGCAGCAACCATTGCCGCTGGAAGTTCGTCCCGATTCAAGATCAGCTTTACGCCGACGACCATTGGCGCAAAATCGGCTACTTTCTCTATCATCAACAACGACAGCAACGAAAATCCATACAATTTTGACCTTGCCGGTACGGGTGTCCAAACCTACAAGGATACGGACGGCGACGGCGTAACCGACAACAAGGACGTCGATGACGACAACGACGGAATCGTCGATATCCAGGAACAAACAGACGGCCTTGCCTTTCCTTTGACGAGCCTCGTGCAGTATACTTTCTTGAATGAGACATTCGGTGCCGGAACGACCAAAGGCTTGATCAACATCAACACGCCGGGCGCTTCTTGTACGTATTGCTACGAAGACGGTTACGGTAGTGCCTGTGACGCTTCGGTGACCCTGGAAGATGGTGAATATTGCGTCAACTATAAAATTACAGGACCAACATCTAGCGACCCGGAAAACATCCACGGTGACTTGGCCTGGTACGATGGTTTGGATCATACGCCAAGCGACACCAACGGTAGAATGGCGGTTTTCAATGCCAGTTTCGCCGCAGGTACTTTCTATGAAACGAGGGTCGACGGGGTAATTCCTAACGTACCGATTTCCTACAGCTTCTGGGTACTCAACATCATGAGACAAGGAAACTACAGCGGAAGTATCCGTCCGAACATCACGGTAGAATTCGTCGATCTGAACGGCAATTTGCTGACACCGGCCTTCAACACCGGATTCATCGGAAGGTGTACGACAGACCCGAACGACAACACTTGTGTGAATACGAACTGGTTGCAATTCTCCACTTCGGTGAATTTAGGAAACGTGACGTCTTTCATCGTTCGTTTCAAGAACAATTCGACCGGTGGCGGCGGTAATGACCTTGCGCTCGACGACATCAACATTGTACAGAATTATATCGATACAGACGGTGACGGCGTGGCCAACATCTTCGATCTCGATGACGAAAACGACGGTATCCCGGATATCGAGGAAGCCGGTTTCAAGGATTTCAGCAACGGATTGTCTAAAATGGACATGAGCAGCTCGATGACCTGGATCGACAGCAACGCAAATGGTTTGCACGATTACATCGACAGCCTTATCGACGGGTTCTCGTACTTCATTGCCGATTCGGATTATGACAGTGTACCTGATTACCTTGATTTGGATAGCGACAACGATACTTTGTTCGACGTCGACGAATCCGGGATCTACAACGGCGACGGTGACATCAACGGCGACGGTAAAGGTGATCTGGCCGATACCGACAGGGACGGAATCCTCGATTTGTATGACAACAATACTGGTTTCGGTACCAACGTAAGGCCATATGCGCAAGACATCGACTTTGACAACATTCCCAACTATCTGCAATTGGATTCCGATTGGGATGGCGTAACCGATATCCAAACCGGTTTGTATGCGACCCTTGACGGCGACGGCGACGGTATGATTGACGGATCAACCGATGTGGATAAGGACGGTATCTTGGATTATTTCGACACGAATACTTCGGTAATCGGTTCGCCAAGGGACCTCAACAGAAAACTCTACCTCGATTTCGACGGCAGAAACGACTACGGTACCGATGCGGGTGTATTGGGCGGATTGTCTACCGTAACGATGATGGCGTGGGTCAACCTGAATCCTGCTTTCGTTGGAGACGGTGTGGTCGTGGGCCAGGATAAATTCCAACTCAAAGTTAATGCTGCGAGAAACCTTGAAGTGAACATGAACGGCGTGACGACGACTTACGGCTCTGTCGCCTTGAACATGTCGCAGTGGTACCACGTGGGTGTGGTATTGGGTGGCGGCACGATCAAATTGTACCTCAACGGGGTCAATGTGACGACCAATTCGGCTTCGGGAAGCATTCCTGCCGATGCCTCTTTGCTGACGCTCGGTAAAAACCCGACGGCCTTGAACCAATACTTCAAAGGTAAGATCGACGAGGTGCGCATCTTCAACAGAAACCTGACTGACGCACAGTTCCAAAGAATCGTGTACCAGGAAATGCAAAACTTCGGTTCCCAGGTAAGAGGTTTGATCATCCCGAAAGATGTAGGAACGCTTCCATGGAGCAACGTATTAAGATATTACAGAATGGATGCCTACAAAGACGACATCATAGACGACTTGACGACAGCGACCATCGATGCCGGAGCCGGTATGAGAATCTACAACCACAAAATCATCCAGGTTCAACAGGCGCCAATGCCATTCGTAACGGAAAGAACCGGTAATTTTGCAACGGCCGTGAACAGTACCGATAAAGAAATCAGGGGACTTGACATCATGGATCAGGATTGGTCGATCGTTGAAGTGAAACACAACATCACTGAAACGGCCAACAATGTCGATCTCGGAATGTTTGTAGATCCGGGCATTACCATTAATGCAACGAACAACATCAAAATCCAAAACGACTGGTACTTGAAACTCGACGGTAAAATCGACCTCGTGGGCAAATCGCAACTCGTGCAAACGACCTTGAGCGACCTGGATCCAAACAGCGCCGGTTCTATCGAACGCGACCAACAAGGACAGACCAATATCTACAATTACAACTACTGGTGCGCTCCTGTGGGCGGATTGAGTGCGACGACCAACAACAACGGTTACACAGCCAATACGATGATGCGGGACGGAACCAACCCGAACGCGGTCCAGAACATCAACTGGGTAGCGGGTTACAACGGTTCGGCTACTGCACCAATATCGGTGGCGAGCTACTGGATTTTCAAATTCCAGAACACTTCGCCGATCTATGCCAACTGGTCATCGGTTGGGCCAAACGGAACTTTGCTTCCGGGACAAGGCTACACGATGAAAGGAAGCGGCGCGGCGACGGCAACACAGAATTATACGTTCACCGGGAAACCGAACAACGCAACCATTACAAGCCCGATCGCGGCCAACAACCTCAATTTGAGCGGAAACCCATATGCGTCGGCACTCGATGCGAATGCATTCATCACGGCCAACACGGCTTCCACAACCGGAACGTTGTATTTCTGGGAGCATTTCTCAACCAACAATACGCACGTACTGGCCAACTACCAAGGTGGCTATGCAACGAGAAACCTCGTGGGCGGAACACCTCCGGTAGCTCCTGCCGGCGTGAGCAACAACGGTTCGAGTGCAAGGGTTCCGGGACGTTTCATTCCGGTGGGGCAAGGGTTTTTCGTAACCGGTAGCGCTTCTGGCGGAACCATCACGTTCAACAATGCGCAGCGTACGTTCATCAAAGAAGACAACGCCGCATCTAACTTTATGTTCAAAATGGACAGCCAAAGCGGGCCAAAGGCTACCGTAATGACGGCCGAATTTGACAATACGGAAGACACTTATGCAGAAGACATCTATGCCAAATTGAGAATCGGATACACGTCGCCGGAGAATTTCCACCGCCAGGTATTGATCGGATTCATGGACGATCTTGCCACAAGCGATATCGATCCGGGCTATGATGCGCCGCACATCGACAACCAGCCGAGCGACATGTATTTCCTCAACGGAGACCTGAAACTCAACATCCAGGGTGAAGGCTATTTCAACGAAAGCAGCATCTATCCGTTGGGCGTGAAAGTGGCCGCTGCGGGAACCATCAAGTTCAAGCTCGACGGCACCGAAAGCTTCGAAGACGGCCAGCAAGTGTACATCTATGACAACACGACTGCGACCTACCACTCGCTTCGCGATGAAGAATCGTTCGACATTGCGGTTCCGGCCGGTACGATCGACAACCGTTTCTCTTTGAGATTCAAGACCGATGAAATATTGGATACGGATCATTTCGACGCGACGGCTGCCATCACAACGATGTACACCAGCGACGACAGCACGATTACTGTAAAGAACAATTCGCTCGAGGCAAATGTAGAAACCGTAATGCTTTTCAACATGCTCGGACAATCGATTGCAAGTTGGGATGTAACCAACAAAAACCAAAAGATGATCCAGATTCCTGTTAAGACCATCAGCACCGGAACGTATATCGTAAAAGTGGTGACGACCAAAGGCGATCTGTCTAAAAAGATCATCATCAAATAACCCCTTTTTCCCCAAATGTATAAGAAGCCTTCAGTAATGGAGGCTTTTTTATTGTAATAAATTTTTTACAAAATTTATAAAAATGCGCATTTTGTCGATGATTTATGTATTTTATCGATAAAAAGCTTTTTTGTTTCGATTGCATAACCTACTTTTGAACCGTCAACTAAAATGATTGAAAAACCCCAATCAACAGAATAGGAATAAGTTATGAAAACAATTACGCAAAATCTTTTCTTAGCCTTCGGATTGCTGTTTCTTACAGTTAGCGGATTCTCGGCCAACACCAAGCCGGCGGCTTCCGCAAGCACAGACCAGAAGCTTTTCCTCGAACTCGACGGTACGAGCGGTTATGCAGATGCGCCACAAATGTTGAGCGGGCTCGGCAAAGCGACGCTCATGGGCTGGATCAAACTGAATCCAGACATGACCACGAATGGTTTCATCATGGGCCAGGACAATCTAAACCTCAGGATCGTTAGCAATGGCGCCAACAAAACGTTAGTGGCCACCGCCAAAAACCAAAGCATCACTTTTACACAAAACCTATCGGCGAATCGCTGGTACCATGTGGCGGTTGTTTACGACAATTCGGCCAGTGAAAAATTGGTGTTGTATGTCAACGGTAAAAAAGAAGCCCTATCGACCGCATCCCCATTGTCCGGAAATCTGGCCGTAAGCACAGCCAAATTCACGATGGGTAAAAATCCTATTTCCCCAACCGAATACCTCAAGGGCGGCATCGACGAGGTGCGCGTCTTCAATGTCGCCCTGACACAGGACATGCTCCAAAAAATGGTCTACCAGGAAATCAAACAAAATGGTTCCAAGATTCGCGGTGAAGTGATTCCGCGTGACATCGAAGGAACGAGCTGGTCTTCGCTCCTGGCCTATTTCAGGATGGACGATTCGAGCGATAACACGATTGAAGACCGAACCAACAATACGCTGCTGGCACATACTTACAATACAGCCACATTCGGATTCCAGCAAGCACCGATGCCATTCGTAACATCGGCCGCAGGCTCGCTTGGTGCGGCCGTGAGCCAGAACAATGGGGTCAATGGCGCCGATGCTTCCAACAGCTGGTCGATCATCCATATCACACACGACCTGAATCTGCCTTCGAACCAAACGGCGTTGGGAATGCTTATCGATCCCGATGTGACGGTAAAACTCAACAACGACAACAAGCTCGAGACTACGTGGTATCTCAAACTCGACGGAAAACTCGACCTTATGGGCAAATCCCAACTGGTCCAGACAAGCGAAAGCGAACTCGACCCTACGAGCAGCGGCTACATCGAAAGGGACCAGCAGGGACAATCCAATATGTTCAATTACAACTATTGGTGTGCTCCCGTGGGCGCCATCGATGCGACGACCAACAACAATGCATTCAACATCGACGGCATCTTGAGGGACGCAACCGATCCGCAAAACCTGCAACCCATCAACTGGACGACCGATCTCAACGGCGCGCCCACAACCCCGATTACACTGAGCGGTTTCTGGCTTTTCAAATTCCAGAACATGTCGGCCAATTATGCCAATTGGAGCGCGGTCGGACCTTACGGCAATTTACTGTCGGCACAAGGTTTTACGCTCAAAGGAAGCAGCCCCACATCGGGCATCCAAAACCTCGCATTCGTCGGCAAGCCCAACAACGGGACGATTACGTTGCCCATCGCACCGGGCAATTTGAACCTGACCGGAAACCCGTATCCATCGGCACTCGATGCCAATGCGTTCATCATGGCCAACAGCGGAAAAATCAACGGAACACTATATTTCTGGGAACATTCCGGTGCCAATGACACACACATCCTCGTCGATTACCAGGGCGGTTATGCCGCGCGGAACCTCGTGGGCGGCACACCTCCCATTGCTCCGACGGGCATGGGCGGAACCAATACGAGTTCGCGCAGGATTCCAGGCCGGTTCATTCCGGTCGGGCAAGGATTTTTTGTACAGGGAAGTTGGGGCGGAAACCTCACGTTTTCGAACAGCCAACGTTCCTTCATGAAAGAAAATGCGGCTGCATCCAACCCGATGTTCAAACAAGGCGCGGGCCCCATGCCAGCGGAGATTTACGACAACAGCAATGATGCCGTAGACGAAGATACCTTTGCCCGAATCAGGATCGGATTTGATGCGCCGACCAATTTCCACCGACAGGTCTTGATCGGATTCATGGACGAATTCGCCACCGGAATCATCGATCCGGGCTATGACGCGCTCAACATCGACACGCAACCTTACGACATGTTCCTGATGAACAGCGGTTCCAAATTGATCATCGAAGGCGAAAGCTATTTCAACGAAAACAACACCTATCCGATTGCGGTCAAGGCTGCAGTGGAAGGCACCGTAAGTTTCGTACTCGACGGCACCGAAAATTTGGAAGAAAACCAGGATATTTTTATCCATGACAATGTGACCAATTCGTACAACGACATCCGCAACGGCGCTTTCAATGTGACCGTACCGGCCGGAACGACAATGAATCGTTTTTCGTTGCGCTTCGTGAACCCGAACCTGATGGCGACGCATGAATTCAATGGTGACGGTCAGATCGGACTCAGTTTTACCAACGCCAACAATACGATTGTGCTCGAAAACGACCAACCCAATACGATTGCCGAAAACATTGTAATGTACAACATGCTCGGTCAAACCATCGCAACATGGCACATCGCAACCCAAAACCAAACAAAGCTCCAGATACCTATTGTCAATGCACACGCCGGAACTTATGTAATTAAAGTACACACCACGAGCGGCGATATCTCTAAAAAGATCATCGTCCAATAGCCCTTTTTCCCCCAGAAAATGAGGAGGGCTTCCCGTTGAGGAAGCCTTCTTTTGCTATCTAATCGAGACCAAACTAACCTACCCTACTATGCTAATTTGTCTATTAATTCTGCTAAATTCACTGCGATCTGCTCGCCGGAAACCAAGTCTTTCAATCCAAACTGTTGTGCAGTCCGTTCGGTTTCGCCGGCAATAATCGCGTAACGGATCCCGCGTCTTTCGGCGTGCGTGAATTGTTTGCCGATTTTGGCGTTGTCCGGATACAATTCTGCCCGGATGCCTTTGTCGCGCAATTTGGTGAGCGTATGCATCGCATACATCGCATCGGCGTCGCCGTAGTTGATGAACAGCGCCTTGGAAGTTGACGTCACGGCTTCGGGAAACAATCCGAGTTCTTCGAGCACGAGGTAAATCCGGTCTAGCCCGAACGAAATCCCAACGCCGCTCATATTCTTCAATCCGAAAATTCCGGTCAAATCATCATACCTTCCGCCGCCGCCGATCGATCCCATCGAAACGGTCGCGGGCGGAGAGACTTCGAAAATCGCGCCCGTGTAATAGTTGAGTCCGCGCGCCAACGTCACATCCATATCCAAAGTCGAATCTTTCAAGCCGAGTGTCTGTACGCTTTCGCAAATGAAACGCAGCTCGTCGATCCCTTTTTGTCCTTCTTCCGAAGTGGAAAGCAATTGCGCCAGTTTTTCTATCTTTTCGGAAATCGTTCCCGTGAAATGGAACAGCGGCTGCACTTTTTGGATCGCTTCTTCGGAAATCCCTTTTTCGGTCATTTCTTCCTTGACGCCGTCTTCGCCTATTTTGTCGAGTTTGTCGAGCGCGACCGTGAAATCGATCAGCTTGTCTTTGGCACCGATCACTTCGGCGATTCCCGATAATATTTTTCTGTTGTTGATTTTGATCGTCACGCCTTTCAAGCCCAATTCGCTGAAAACCGAATCGTACAATTGCACCAATTCGACTTCCTGCCACAAACTCGTCGAACCGACGACATCGGCATCGCATTGGTAAAACTCGCGGAAACGCCCTTTCTGCGGACGATCGGCGCGCCAAACCGGCTGGATCTGGTAGCGCTTGAACGGGAATTCGATTTCATTTTGGTGTTGGACGACGTAGCGTGCGAACGGTACGGTGAGGTCGTAACGCAGGGCTTTTTCGGAAATCGCCGACGTCAATTTGACGCTGTCTTTGTTTGCCAAAAGCGTTTCATCGGCTTTGGCCAAATAATCCCCCGAATTCAAAATCTTAAAAATCAACCGATCGCCTTCTTCCCCATATTTGCCCATCAGCGTTTCCGAATTCTCAAACGAAGGCGTCTCGATCGGCTGGTAACCGAATTTCTCGAAATGGGTGCGCATCACCGCCATTAAGTATTGCCTTTTGGCGACTTCTTCGGGTGAAAAATCCCTGGTTCCTTTAGGTATGCTGGGTTTCTGTGCCATCGTAATGGTGAATTTTAAATTTTAAATGTTGAATTTTAAATGATGAAGTCAGACCAATCGCGTGCAAATATCTTACTTTTAAATGAATTTTTTTGTTTAAAAATTTGAACCGTTAAGGTATTAAGTTGCATTAAGGCTTAATGTGGCTTAATACCTTAACGGTTCAAAAAAATAAAATGTTTCAATCCAATTTCACCACACGCACAAAATCCAGCATCGCTTGGTTGACCGCGCCGTTCATGTTTTCATTCACCGGATCGAGCAGCAAAGTAAACGTGTGTTTGCCCTTTTCCAAAGGCACTTTCACGCTGTTCGAAAAACCCCAATTGCTCCATTCCTGCACGCCGCGCTGCGGAAACACATATGTTCCGAGGAATTTTCCGTTTTCCTTGAGGCTTCGGATCGCACATTTGTTTTCGGTATTCGTGGGGCCGTTGCCGTTGGCGTATTTGAAATCGATCGCGTAATTCCCGGCTTCACTGACTTCAATCGTAAAATCGATCGACGGATTGATGGTTTTGGATGTTTCAGAAAAACCGCTTCCCGAAAAACCTTTGTACGGATAATTCGCTTTGGAAGTGCCGTTTTCAATTTCATAAACCTGCATCTGCTTAGGTTTCGAAACGACAATCGGCTCGCTTGCAAACGACGCGACACCATTGGAATCGACTGCAACCACTTGGTATTCGGCATATTTTTCATTCGATAATTGATACGAAGTCGAAGTCGTCCGATCGGTCACTTTTCCATTTTTCACAATCTCATAAACGACCGCTTTTTCGACTGCCGGCCATGAAATCTGATTGCTGGCCATTTCTGGCAAAGGCGCAGGCAATGAAAAATAATTCGCGCTTTTGTTGATTTTTTGAGCGGTCGCAGCCGATTTTGCAAGGACAATCTTGATGGAATGTTTTCCTTTTACCGAAGCCAAAACTTCGGGCTTGGCCGATTTTCCATCGAATAAAAAACTTTGGATCTGGTCGCCCGAACCTTCCACGGCAATGTCCAAAATCGCCCCGCGGTATTTGAAATTACTCAACGTTCTTTTTCCCGCAAGCGCCGTTGGGACAAACGGATGGAACACCAAACGGTCCGAACCGAATTCGATTCCGAAAAGCACCTTGTGTACCATCGCAATATTCCCCGAAAGGCTCCACAACATGTTGCTCGAATTGATCACCGTTCCGGCGAAATCGCCATTCCCGGCCACGAAATTTTCCTTGTTGGTCAAAAACAACGCCGCTGGACGATAGATGGCCGCAAGCGATTCCATCACCGAAGCCTCATTTCCCGATTTCGCCGAAGCCATCGCCCAATACGATTGCACAAACGGCCAAACCGCATCATTGTGGTACGGCGGCAAACCCGGAATTTGCGGATAAATGCACGGAATGCCATACGCGGTTTGCGGTGTCGATGCGACAATCACCGCCTGTTTCTCGTTGTCGGCGATGCCAAACAAAATGCACAATGCTTCGCCCAAGGCTTCCGATCGCGGCGACAGCATTTTGTAATTGCGGCCGTACAGATATTGCGCATAATAGCCTTTCTCGGGTTGCCACAAATATTTGTTGATGCCATTTTTGATTTGGTCGGCAAGTGCTTTGTGTTTACTTAAAACCTCCTTGTGGTTCAATATTCTGGCCATTTCCGACAGCACGATATTGCCTTGGTAATGCACGGCATTCGTCCCCAAATTCTGCGATTCGTAAATGTCGGCGGGCTGCATCCATTTCGGATACGTCTGCTCGCGCCAGTCGAGGAACGACGATTCGCCGCGCACCATTCCCGTTTCTCGGTCGTAGGCGACAAAATAATCATCCTCGATCGAATTCTTGATGATTTGATACGAACTTTCGAGCCATGTGCGGTCGCCCGTCGCTTTATACACTTCCCACGCCGCAGTCGCCCAAACCATGCGGTCGGTCGACGCCGGATAAGCGCCGCCAGTTCCGGTATCCTGGATGATTCTTTTGTTGGCGCTGACTTTCCGCATCAAACTGTTCATCGCGACTTTGGGCTGCAAATACGCCATCGACAGGATGATGCTGTAGCTGATGTCGCGCGTCCACACGCCGGCCCATTCTTTTCCGGTGCGAAATGTACTGTCGGGTTCGACGGCATTGATCATTTCCTCGAGCGATAAATTGTAGATCGCATTGGCCAGGACGTGTTCGGAACTGTATTGTGGAAACGCCGATGCATTTCTGGTCATTTTCCAATTCCCATCGGTTTGTTTCTGGTCTTTTTTGGAATTGAAAATGAGCGTGGTTTCGTAAATGCCGTCGCCGTCGGGATCTTTCATTTCGAGTTCCGCTTTTTGGTGCAGGTTGTCGAAATCCCATGTCAGCGGCGCCGTTGCTCCAGCCACATACACGTGTTTGAAATCGTCCTTGAAAATCTTGTCGCCGTTGAACGTCGTAAAATAGCCTTTCGATTTGATTTCGGCCAACACGGGACGCAGGTCCAAACGGATTTTAAGCGGACTGTCGGGTTTGATGCCCGTTTCTTTGGCATCGGTGGGTTTGAGCGGCTCGCCGAATTTAATCAGCGGCGTTTCCGAAGGGTTTCCAGTGAAATTGAACACATGGTTAACGCCCGGTTTCATTTCGTTGTCCTTGCGGTTGATGCTGAATTTGAATTCGATTTTGGACGAAACCGATTCGTTTTTCGGGCTCTGGTAATTCGAAACCAATTCGGTCGCCGAAATCGCCCTGGCCGAAAATTGCGCCTGCCTCACGCCATCGGAAAAAATCGTATAATCATTGGTTTGGTGCAGCACCGTGCCGTTTTGCGCCTGGGTCACATCTGCGGAAGCAAGCGCCAATAGCAAGATCGCCTTTGATAAAGAGGAATTCATAAGAATGGATTAAGCTACAATATTACCATTTTTTGTGCAGAATTGCGGCCGTTTTGCTTACTTTAGTGGCAGTAAAAACGAACTATGTTTAAGTTGCTCAAAGAGAATATCCGGATTGCGATGGGTTCGATCAAAACCCAGTTGCTGCGCACGATTCTCACGGTTTTGATTATCGCCATCGGCATCACGGCGCTCGTTTGCATCCTGACTGTCGTGGCCGCGCTCGAGAATACGATTTCGGGCGATTTTGCATCGATGGGCGCCAATACGTTCAACATCGACCAATACGATATTTCGGAACAGATGAACGGCGGCAACCGCAAAAGGAAAATCAATCCGATCGTTTCGTATCCCGAAGCCGTTGCTTTCAAGCAGAAATACAAATATCCGTTTACGCACACTTCGCTGTCGTTCACCGCGACTTCAAACGCCGAAGTGAAATTCGAATCCAAAAAAACCGATCCCAAAATCAGCGTGCTCGGCGTGGATGAATATTTTGTGGTCAATTCGGGTTTGGAAATCAACGACGGCAGGAATTTTACGGGTTTCGACATCCAGAACAATGCGTATCTGTGTGTCGTCGGTTCCGATTTCATCAAAGACATTTTCAAGGATGTGAATCCGATCGACAAAATCATCTCGATCCGCGGCGCGCGATTCAAAGTCATCGGCGTGCTCAAGGAAAAAGGCTCTACGTTTGGCAACAGCCGCGATTTGCGTGTGCTGGTCCCGATTCAGGTCGCGCGTTCGTTGTTTACCGCGCCCAGCATCAATTACACGATCAGTTCGATGGTCGAGAAAAAGGAATTGCTCGACCAGGCGATCGACAACGCCAACAGTACGATGCGGCGCGTGCGCAAACTGAGTCCGGTGCAAGACAACAATTTCGGGATTTCGCGCAGCGACGACCTGATCAATAAAATCCTCGGCATCACGCAATATTTGGGCATGGCGGCGTGGGTAATCGGGATCATTACGATTCTGGGATCGTCGATTGCGCTGATGAACATCATGCTCGTTTCGGTCACGGAACGCACGCGTGAAATCGGTGTCAGGAAAGCGCTCGGCGCCAAACGCAGTACGATTGCGATGCAGTTTTTCATCGAAACTTTGGTCATCGGCCAATTGGGCGGATTGCTCGGAATCATTCTTGGGATTTCCGCCGGGTTTGGCATTGCCGGACTGCTTGAATTCAGTTTCGCCACTCCGTGGACGGCCATCTTTTCAGCATTTGTGACGACTTTTGTTGTAGCAATTGTTTCGGGTTCGTATCCGGCGGTAAAGGCATCGCGGTTGGATCCGATTGAGGCGTTAAGGTATGAATAGACGCGGCTGCGCCTTTGGACTGTTGGACACGGCCTTCGGCCTTTGGATTTAGATGCTTAAGCGAAGCGTGTCCAATCTAAAGATTTAACGAAAACGGCAGAAAATCTGTAACCGGCTTTCCTTCCAAATCGCGAAATTCGTCTACCGCAATTTTTCGAATATGAAAGTTCAAGATTTACCCGCCTACCGATCGGCATTCACTTTGGCTGCGTCCATCTTTGAAATGACCAAACGGTTTCCCGCCGAGGAGATGGACACCATCACCACTCCGATCCGGCGTTCTTCAAGAAGAGTCTGTGTGCATTTGTCTGAAGCCATAAGCCGACGAAAATACGTCAAGTATTTTCAAACGACGCTCATCGATGCCGATTCGGCCAATGCAGAAACGCTGACTTTGCTCGAATTTGCCAAGTCCTGTGAGTATGCTGATGAAGAATCTTTGGTGCCGATGTTTGACCGATGCATCGAAATCGGGAAAAAGATCCAGCACATGATGGACTATCCGGAACGGTTTAAATAACTAAACCCGTCCAAAAACCATGCGGTTGTTGCCGTAAATGTCCGCACGCAATTCGAGTTGCGAAAAACCTTTTTGCTCGAGCAGATCCATGGTTTCCTTACCAAGGTATTGGTTGATTTCGAAGTAGAGTTGACCGTTCGGTACCAGATTTTTTAAGGCCAAATCGGCAATTTTACGGTAGAATAACAGTGCGTCGTGATCGTCCACGAACAACGCGAGGTGCGGCTCGTGGTCGAGTACGTTTTTCTTGATTTCCTCCTTTTCAAGATTACGCACATACGGCGGATTCGAGACGATGATGTCGAATGTTTGTTCCAAATCATCGGTTTCAAGGATATTTTTTTCGATAAAATTTACCTGGACATTATTGCGCTTGGTATTGCGTTTAGCGATGGCCAAGGCATTTTTGGAAACATCAATCGCGTACACTTGGGCTTGCGGAAGATTTTTGGCCAGTGCAATCGCGATACATCCCGAACCGGTTCCGATGTCGAGAATTTTTAACTTTTTATTCTCGTTTACCGACAAAATCCATTCTACAAGTTCCTCGGTTTCGGGACGCGGAATCAAGACGTCTGGATTGACTTCAAGCTCGAGCCCGTAAAAATGTGTTACTCCTATTATATATTGAATCGGGATAAACGTTTTGAGTTTTTCGATAATCGCATTCCAAGCTTCGATTTCGGATTCTGAGAATTCGGTTGCAGGTTCGAGCGCGAGATCGATGCGTTTCATTTGACGCAAGGCTTCGAGCAGCAGGTAAAAAAAACTTTCGGCTTCGGCGGCATCGTAGAGCGGCGCGAGCGTTTGGATGAATTGGAAACGGTAGTCTGTAATTTTCATTGAAAAGTATCGGAATTGCGAATGCCCTAGCCCGGATGGAAGCGGCATCCTTTTAATGGTTTTGAAAAAAGCATTAAAAGATACAGCGGACAGCCGGAAAAAGCTCCTCAAAAATAACCTTTTATTTCGCGGCGTAAAAATGTATTTTTGTGGGATGAACCATCAAATCTACATGCAACGCTGTATCGAACTCGCCAAAAACGGGCTTGGAACGACGTATCCGAACCCGATGGTAGGCAGTGTAATCGTATGTGACGGCAAGATTATTGGCGAAGGCTGGCACCAGAAAGCCGGTGGGCCGCATGCGGAAGTGAACGCCGTGAATTCGGTCAAGGACAAGTCGTTGCTTCAGAAATCGACGATCTATGTGAGCCTGGAACCGTGTTCGCATTTCGGGAAAACGCCGCCGTGTTGCGAGCTGATTTTGGCCCATAGGATTCCGAATATTGTCGTGGGAACCGTCGATCCGAATGAAAAAGTCGCCGGGAACGGGATTGCCAAACTTAAAGCTGCCGGAAAAAACGTAACCGTTGGAATTCTCGAAAGCCAATGCCGCGAACAGAACAAACGGTTCTTTACGTTTCACAATAAAAAACGGCCGTACGTCATTTTGAAATGGGCGCAAAGTGCCGACGGATTGATTGCGCCGTTGTCTAAAACCGCGCAAAAACCGGTGTGGATTTCGAATGTTTATTCGCGTCAGCTCGTGCACAAATGGCGTTCGGAAGAACAGGCGATTCTCGTGGGAACACAGACGGTTGTTGACGACAACCCAAGGCTCGATGTGCGCGATTGGTCTGGTAAAAATCCCATCCGATTAGTTATTGACAAAAATAACCGGATTTCAAAAGAAAGTCATATATTTGATAATCAGGTGAAAACCATTGTGTTTGCAGACGGTGAACCAAGCTGGAAAAATGACCACATCATTTTTAACCAAATTGATTTTACCGCAAATTTGCCTGAACAGATTGCCCACGTTTTATATGAACAAGGATTGCAATCGGTGATTGTTGAAGGCGGCGCGAAAACGCTGCAATCCTTTATCGACGCCGGACTTTGGGACGAGGCCAGGGTTTTCAGCAGTGAAACGGTTTTGGGAAATGGCGTGAAAGCGCCGCAATTCAAAGCCGATGGACCGCAAAAATATGCAATTGGAAATGACGAACTTTTAATTTTCCGCAACAATGATTAACACAATTATCTTTGATTTTGGTGACGTATTTGTAAACCTCGAGAAGGAAAAGTCGCTCGACCAGTTCCGAAAATTGGGCTTGAATGGCCCAAATGACGAATTGCTGGCGCTCAACGACGAATTCGAACGCGGCAGGATTTCCGAAAATCAATTCATGGAAGGTTTTCGCAAGCATTTGCCCGAGGCCGATGCCGACGCGATCCGTGAAGCGTGGAATTCGATCATTGGTGAATTCCCATTGGAACGGCTCGAATTTCTGCAATTGCTTTCACACAAATACCGTTTGTTTTTATTGACCAATACCGACGCGATCCACATCCGTCAATTTGAAGAATCGGTCGGGGAATCTTTTGCGAGCGCGTTTTACCAGTGTTTTGAAAAAGTCTATTATTCGTATGAGATGGGCATGCGCAAACCCGATTGCCAGATCTTCAACTACATCATCAGGAAGCACGATCTGTCGCCGAGACGCACTTTGTTTGTGGATGACAAAAAGGAAAACTGCGATGCGGCCGAAGAATGCGGGTTACAGGTTTGGAATTTGCAGCCGGGTTTGGAAGATGTCGTACATTTGTTCGACAAAAAACTGCTTTAAAAATTCCGCTTGAAATCTGACGACACTTACCAAACGATTGCCCGGCCTTCCGAGGAGATATTATTTAAGGATAAGAGCAGCAAGTTTTTCGGCTATGCTTTTCCGGTGGGTTCCGAAGACGAAATTAAAAACCATCTAGAGATTTTACGCAAACGCCATTTCGGCGCGGTGCATTTTTGTTATGCGTGGCAAATGGGAACCGAGAAAATTTCATTTCGCGCCAATGACGACGGCGAACCTTCCAATTCTGCGGGCATGCCGATTTACGGGCAGATCCAATCTTTTGGCGTGACCAATGTATTGATCGTGGTCGTACGCTTTTTCGGCGGCACGAAATTGGGCATTGGTGGTTTGATCACGGCCTACAAAACGGCGGCGCAAATGGCGTTGGAAAATGCCGAGATTGTCGAACGCACGATCAATGTTCATTTTGCGGTTTCATTCGACTACAAAAACATGAACAAAGTGATGCGCGTGATCAAAGAAAAGAACCTTGAAATCGTCGGTCAGAAAATGGACATCGGCTGCGAAATCGAAATCGCCACGCGTAAAAAAAATGCCGCAATCGTTCACGACATTTTTGAGGCAATGTTTGAGGTTTCAATCAAACCACTTTAGTCGATTTTCCGGCTTGGCATTTGACGTTAGAAAACTGGCCTTTTTACCCTTCATTTTTAATCTTTTCCAAAATCGTTTTGATGTAATCCGGAGGTGCAACCGGACGGCCCGTTTTGAAGTTGACAAACACCAACATGATGTACATCGTGGTTAATAACTCTCCCTGTTCATTTTCGATTTCACAATCAAATTCTATCTTGACCGACGACTGACTTTTGAAGGTCGTCCTGACTGTTAACAACTCATCGTACTTGGCCGATTTTTTATAGTTCAGCGTGAGCGAAACAATGGGCAGGCCGATGCCGTTTTCTTCCATCCATTTGTATGAAACTCCCTTGTCACGCAACCATTCGACACGACCGATTTCAAAGTAAGGGAGATAGTTTCCGTGGTAGACAACACCCATCTGGTCTGTTTCTGAATACCTTACGCGCAACTGAACTTCATGTGATTTCATATGGTTTTTTTAATTAGTTTTTAGTACCTTGCAAAGAGGTAAAAAATGCGTCTTACAACAATAATTTTAAAAAATCAACCCGATTTTTATTTTTTTTTAACGATTTTTGTTCACATATTTGTTACCCCAAAAAACAAGACAAAACGCACTGTTTTTCTTGTAAGAGAACCTTTAATAAAAACACTAATTTAATACAATTTATGAGCAAAACTGCGCAATCAGTATGGGAAAATTGTCTCCTTTTCATAAAGGACAATATCCAGGATCAGGCGTACAAAACCTGGTTTGAACCGATTAAGTCTGTTGAGCTCACCGACAATGCCCTTTACATTCAAGTTCCCAGTAAATTTTTCTATGAATGGCTCGAAGAACATTACGTCAAATTGTTGAAAGTGGCGCTTACCAAAGAACTCGGGAAAAACGCAAAGTTACTCTATAAAATCAAAATGGAAAACACTTACGGTAACAAGCAACCGTTTACGGAACAATTGCCAAGTGCACACCGCAGTCCCGTGAAATCACAGGAAGTCGATGCTCCATTCAAGAACCTGAATCCCGAACTTAAGAATCCTTTTGTGATTCCGGGCATCAGAAACCTCAAGATCGAATCCCAGCTCAACGCCAATTACAGTTTTGACAATTTCCTTGAAGGCGATTCGAACCGTCTGGCACGTTCTGCCGGAATGGCCGTAGCCAACAAACCGGGCGGAACATCGTTCAACCCGTTGCTTATTTTCGGCGGCGTCGGTCTTGGAAAAACGCATTTGGCACATGCGATTGGGGTTGAAATCAAAGACAAATATCCGGAGAAAACCGTGCTGTACATTTCAGCCGAAATCTTCACCCAACAATACATTGATTCCGTCAAGAAAAACAACCGGAACGATTTCATCCACTTCTATCAATTGATCGATGTGCTGATCATCGACGACGTTCAATTCCTTTCCGGAAAATCAGGTACGCAGGATGTGTTTTTCCACATCTTCAATTACTTGCACCAGAATGGCAAACAAGTGATCTTGACTTCCGACAAAGCGCCGGTGGACATGCAGGATATTGAACAACGCTTGCTTTCCCGTTTCAAATGGGGATTGTCGGCCGAGTTGCACCAGCCCGATTACGAAACGCGCATTTCGATCCTCAAAAACATCCTGTACCGCGATGGCGTAGACATGCCCGATGACATCATCGAATATGTGGCGCGCAACATCAAATCGAACGTACGCGAACTCGAAGGCGCGATCATCTCGTTAATCGCACAGTCTTCATTCAATAAAAAAGAAGTGACGATCGAACTCGCCAAACATGTGGTCGAGAAATTCGTCAAGAATGTCAAGCGCGAAATCTCGATCGATTACATCCAAAAAATCGTTTCCGATTATTTCCAGTTGGATCTCGAAACATTGCAATCGAAAACGAGAAAACGCCATGTCGTCCAGGCGCGCCAATTGGCGATGTTTTTCGCGAAGAAATTTACGAAAGCATCGTTGGCCAACATCGGTTCGCAAATCGGCGACCGCGACCACGCTACGGTTTTGCACGCTTGCAAGACAGTCGACAACCTTGTCGCAACCGACAAACAATTCAAGAAATTTGTTGAAGACATCAACAAGAAATTATCGCTGTAAAAATGCCTGTCAAGATTTTAATGGTTTGCCTGGGTAATATATGTCGTTCGCCTCTGGCTGAAGGATTATTGGCTTCCAAACTTCCAAAAGATCAATTCGTTGTCGATTCGGCCGGAACCGGGCATTGGCACGTAGGCAAACAGCCCGACAGCCGTTCGATTGACGTGGCCCGAAGAAACGGACTCGACATCAGCTCGCAACGCGGCAAATTGTTTTCCCCACAGGATTTTGAAGATTTCGATTACATCTACACGATGGACAGCACGAATTATGACGATGTGATCCGCATGGCGAAAACCGACGCGCAGAAAGCCAAGGTCAAAATGATCTTGAACGAATTGTTTCCGGGTGAAAATGTCGATGTCCCCGATCCTTATTACGGACTCGCCAATGGTTTTGACAACGTTTACGGCATGCTCGACGAAGCGTGCGACAACATCGCCAAGAAACTGATCGCCAAACACCCATGAAAGCGTTAGGGAAATTGTACCTGATCCCGGTGCCGCTCGGGGAAAACGATCCGACGGAAGTTTTGCCGCAAACAATCAAACGCACGATTGAATTCATCGACGATTACATTGTCGAAAATGAAAAGACTGCGCGCCGTTTCATCAAGGCGATTGATCCTGAAAAAGTGCAGGCGACTTTACGCCTGAGTTCCCTCAACAAACACACGGAAATTTCCGAACACAAACAAATGATCCAGCCTTGTCTCGAAGGCAAAAACGTCGGACTCATGAGCGAGGCCGGTTGTCCGGGCGTCGCCGATCCGGGCGCGGTGATCGTGAAGTTGGCGCATGAAAAAGGCATACAGGTGGTTCCGCTGGTCGGGCCGTCTTCGATCCTGCTTGCGGTGATGGGTTCGGGAATGAACGGGCAGAGTTTTGCGTTCAACGGTTATTTGCCGATTGACAAAGCCGAAAAGAAATCGGCACTCAAGAATTTCGAAACGCTTTCCCAGAACAAAAACCAATCGCAGTTGTTCATCGAAACGCCGTACCGAAACAACAAGTTACTTGAAGATCTGTTGCAGACTTTGCAACCCAATACGCATTTGTGCATTGCGGCCGATTTGACCTTACCGACCGAATTCCTCAAGACCTTGCGCGTGCAGGATTGGAAGAAAGTCAAAGTGGATTTGCACAACCGACCTGCGATTTTTATTGTCCACAAGTTTTAAAAATTCACTACCTTTCATTTTCAAACTACTGATTATGAAAAAAATATCAATTCTATTCTGTTTGTTTTTTTATTGGTTTTGTCCGGCGCAATGCTGGGAATCACTAGCTGTCGGCGATATCACAGCAGCGGGCATCAAAAGCGACGGTTCGCTGTGGATTTGGGGCTATTATGCTTCTGAAAACAACTATGCGCCGATACGGGTCGGTACAGAAAACGATTGGAAAAAAATATCGGTTGGCCTTGGCTTTCAGATTGCGCTAAAAAACGATGGAACGCTTTGGGCTTGGGGAAATACCTATGCCGGTGCAGTGGGCAACGGCGTAAACACCCCTGGGATGGTGTGGGCACCAATACAAATCGGTACCGATACCGATTGGCTTGATATCAATTGTGATTCAGCCTATTATACACTTGCCCTCAAAACAGACGGATCGCTTTGGTGCTGGGGAGACAATCATGCTGGATGCTTGGGTCTTGGCCCCGGCATACTTGATGTAGCCGTCCCAACGCGTGTTGGTCTGGACAACGATTGGATTTTCGCTTGCGCATCGGGAGGTTCGTCGAATTTTATACGTGGCAGTTCATTTGCCATCAAATCAGATGGAACACTGTGGTCTTGGGGGTTTAATAGCAGCGGCCAACTTGGCGATGGTACGACCATAAACAAAGATATCCCGACTCCTGTACCAAACACAACTGGAAACTGGAAAAAGGCCGTGAGCCAAATGGGACACAGTTTTTTCCTGAAAACCGACGGCACACTTTGGGCTTGCGGTTACAACCAGGATGGCATACTTGGCATCGGGAGCGACTTGAACGCTGCGAACCTGAACATTTTACAGGTCGGAACAGATACCGATTGGAAAGACATCAATACTGGCCTATCGCATGCAACTGCGCTAAAAACCGACGGAACCCTATGGTGTTGGGGGCTGAACACTAAAGGACAATTGGGATTGGGCGCCGCCGGAAATCACAACACGCCCGTACAGGCAGGTGATTTCAATGCTGCTTACGCCGCTGTTTCGTGCGGCCTCTTTTGTACGCTTGTTTTAGATGACAATGGCGAGATAGGGTCGACCGGACAAAATAACTATGGCGTTTTGGGCATCACATCCACACAATACATAACTTATTCGCTGCTTCCGGTAAATTGCCCTAGCCTTGAAACGCAGGCCTTTACAGCCGAAAATATTTCGCTCTATCCTAATCCGGTAACCGATTTCTTGAATATAGATCCGGAAACTGCTCTAAAAATGAAACAGATTACCGTTAAAGACCTCAGCGGAAGAACTGTACTCAACACCTCTAAAAACTTTTCGCCCCAGATTGATTTAAGGCATCTTTCCAAAGGCATATTTCTCGTCGAGATAGACACCGACAAAGGTGTTGTTGTAGAAAAAATAATCAAGCAATAAAAAACCTGCCATTGCCGACAGGTCCCGATTTATCTTTTCCAAAATTATTTAGCTGCTCAGTTCGGCTTAGCCTCGGGTTGCTTTGGCATCGCTGTCGGCAATAATCGCCGAGGTTTCGTAGCCGCCGAACATTTTCATGTAGCTTTTGATCGAAGTCCCGTAATCGTCCTTGCATTTCTTGGCACCGTTGCTGCCCAAAAATCTTTTGACCGATCCGGCGCCGCCCAAATGTGCCGCGGCTAAAATACCCGATTCGGTGATTTTTACGCCGCTGATGATTGTGCCCGAATACCTTTTGATTTCATCGCGCAATTCCCATTTGTTCTTGGAAAGCAGTGCGACAAACGCTTTTTCCTGCAATTTAGGATTGCGCAGAAACGCCACACTGTCGTGGATGCCGATGGATTTGAGCGTCTCGGTGCCAAACTGGTATTTGCCGAGGTAACCCAATGTATTTACTTTGTGGTATTTGCCCTGTGATTCTTTGAAGGCCAATGCTTCCTTGAAGCCGATGAAATATTTGCCGGTAAAAGGAATATTGAAAGTGACGTAGTCGTTTTTTTCTGGAGAAGGGAAAGAATAAGCACTTTCCTCATTGTTGTTGGTTTGCGACCAATCGTGGTCCTGAAGTCGGGATGGCTTGAAACCTGAGCTTAAATAAGTGACTGAAAATAAAATTGCAATATAAAAAATCCATTTTTTGATCATACTTTGTTTTTCTTCCGATCCTGTCACGACACGGAAATTTCTGCGGGGCAAATATACGACAAATAAACGGATGCTGAAAATCAGCAAGTTAAAATTTTCTAAAAATGAAGATAGCGGAATTTGACTGCGCCGTCATCCCTGAACTCAATCGTTGGAGCTGGGATTTTAATCGTATTGAAAACGGAGAATAAAGTCTTCAAAACATGCGATCTGGTTTCGATTTTCGTCAGATCGGCGTCGAAACTGAAGTAGAATTGGCGCACCCTTTCGCTTTCAGGAAGGAAAGTCGTGTTGACGAGTGCGTCCTGCCCGGTGATCATTCCTTCGGCTCCGTAACCGACGGCCACGTTGAGCCATTTCGGAATTTTGGAACCCTTAAAGAACGAATGCATATTGACCGAAAGCCAATAGGTCTGGCCGTTGTAATCTTTTAAAATTTGCTCGGGAAGACTGGAGCCCAATACGTTTGGCCGTGCCGAAGCGTATTCGGTGGTGTGAAACGAGAATTTGGGCGTGATGCGTTGTTCTTTCCACAGCAATTCCTGTCCGACGTAAAGCGCGGTTCCTCCAAAATTGGCCGCCATATCGCCCACTGAAAATCCCCATCCCGACGAATAGCCGTCCATCACTTCTATAGCGGAAAGATAGACAAACGCCAATCCAGGGCCCAAAATGAGCTGCTGCTTTCTAGTTGCGCCGCCCCATTCAAAAGCCTCTTTTCCAAATCTTCCGAGGTGATACGAAGAAAATACGTGCCCGGCTTTGTCCATCTGCAGCCATTCGGCATTGTCGTTGATGGTGTGGAAATCTGATTTTTCATAATCGGAATACCAAGACTGATGGAGCGCAACAAGCGATCCGCCCGCCAAAAGCCCCATTGTCGCAGCAGTTGCCATGACGCGCGGCTGGTTGATGGTATCGGCCGGTTTCAGGAAACGGTTGATGCCGTTTTGCGCGAAAGCCGAAGCCGTTGACAAAAGAAGGAACAAAGTCGCTATGTATCGGTTGGTTTTCAAATTATCTCTTGATGCCCTGGCTGTTGATCCAGGCGACATATTTTTGACGGTTCACTTCATGTTGGGCGGGCGTCACGGCAAATTCGTGGTATCCGAAGTTGGTCACGCTGGCGCAGAAATAAATGTAATTGTGCTTTTCAGGATTGAGTACGGCGTCGATCGCAGTGATGTCGGGCATCGCAATCGGGCCCGGCGGCAATGTCGCGTACATGTAGGTGTTGTAAGGCGAATCGGTCGCGAGGTCTTTGTTCAAAACGCGTTTGATGACCTGGTTCCAATCGCCCGAATTTTTCTTGACTGCATAAATCACCGTTGGATCGGCTTCGAGCTTCATTCCTTTGGCATAACGGTTCAGATAAACACCTGCCACTCTTGGCCTTTCGTCTTTTTTGACGGTTTCTTTGTGTACAATCGACGCGATTACGGTCGCTTGGATCGGCGTCAGATTCAGCGCTCTGGCTTTGGCCACACGCCCGTCATTCCAGAAATTGCGGTATTCCTTGGCCATGCGTTCGCGGAATTTCGTCGCATTGGTATCCCAGAAAATTTCATACGAATTCGGGATGAACATCGCAAGCACATCGTCTTCGGTGAAGCCATTTTCCTTTAAGAATTCGGGATCCCTGAACGCGGTCAGGATGCTCAAGCTGTCGGCTTCGATTTGGTGTGAAATCCTTCCTGCGAAATCTTCCAGTCTTTCCTGATTGTTGAACGTCAGGTCTACCGGAACATTCACGCGCAGCGCATTGATGATGTCGTTGCTGTTCATATTTCTCTTAATCAGGAAACGCCCCGATTTTCCGCTGCGTTGCGGATACGATTTCTTTTCTGCTACGGTTTCGAAACGGTCCATATTGTCGACATAATTGGCCATGATTTTCTTGACGGCTTCATAATCGGAACCGGTCGGAATAGTGACATACACTTCTTTTTCGGGGAATTTTGTATTGCCCGCGAAGATGTTGCGGTACATGATATAGCCATAAACGATTAGGGCGGAAACAATTACGACAGACGCAATGGCGATGATTTTCTTTGGTTTCAACTGATTATTTTTTTATGCTTTATTTTTATTATTGATTAATTGGAACAACACTTCGTCTTTGTAAGTTCCATTGACGAAATTCCACTGTTTTTTGATGCCGGCCTCGACAAATCCAAAATTAGTAAAAAGCTTCAGACTGGCACTATTTTGCGTGTCAATATTCGCGTAAAGTTGGTTCAGGTTCAATTGCGAAAATGCATATTGGATTAAAATCTCCAATGTTTCGCTGCCGATTCCCGAATTCCTGTCGGCTTCATCGCGGATCATGATCCCAATTCCGGCACGGTTGTTCTTCGGGTCAAAATCGAACAGATCGATCAAACCTATGGGTTGAAAGGAACGCTGTTTGCAGATCGCCAGCCGCAATTGCTTGGCTTCATAAATATCCTGGCGTGCATTTTTAAGGTATTCACGGATCAAAAACCGACTGTAAGGCGTTTGCGTATTGCTGATTTCCCAAATCCTTTCATCGTTTTCAATCGCATACACAAACTCGAGGTCTTCGGGTTCGAGCGCGCGCAGGAAGATATTTTTTCCGGACAAGGTCAGCATTCGACGGTGCCTTTAAATACGAATTCGGCCGGACCGATCAGGAAAACATCGGTGAATTTATTGTGGCCGACGTGGAACGAAACATCGAGTTTTCCGCCTTCCACATTCAGGTGAATCGTTTCGGATTTGGTTTTGCCGATGGCATGCATCGCAATCGCAGCAGCCGTAGCGCCAGTCCCGCACGACAAGGTTTCATCTTCCACACCGCGTTCGTAAGTGCGCAGCGAAAACGTATCGTCATTTTCCTGGTGGACGAAGTTGACGTTGCTGCCCACTTTTCCATACAGATCGCTGTAGCGGATTTGCGCGCCCAACGTTTTGACGTCGAGGGTTGCAAGATCGTCTTCCATTTGTACATGGTGCGGCGAACCCGTATCGAGGAACACGAATTCGGCGTTGATGTCGATCGTGTCTACGTCTTTCATCTGCAACGAAATGATTCCGCTTGGTGCGATTGTGGCATTGTGGAGTCCGTCGGTGGCGGTGAAAGTCGTTTCGTTCTGAATGATGCCGAGGCTTTTGGCGAATGCGACGATGCACCTGCCGCCGTTGCCGCACATCGAACTTGGGTTTCCGTCGGAATTGTAATACACCATCCGAAAATCGGTTTCGTCGTCGTTTTCGAGCAAAATCAATCCGTCGCCACCGATGCCGAAACGCCGGTCGCACAATTTTTCGACGAGGTCGATGTTGTCTTTCGGAAAGGAACCGTCGCGGTTGTCGATCATGACAAAGTCGTTTCCGGTGCCTTGGTATTTGTAAAAAGTGAGTTGCATTTTTGTAAAGTTGAACACAAATGTACGAATAAATGTCACAACTTGGATTTCCCAAAAGCAATGGTCAAACCTTTGTACAACAGCGTTTGCCAAAAAAAAGTTAATCATCGTTAAACGGGCGTTAAACTGTTTTTACGGGAAATTTTGTTTGCTAATTTTACGCTACCAAAAACTATAGCAGACATTGTTCAACCCAATAGTAATTTAAAAATGAAAAATTTCACAAGTTTATTTTTAGTGTCTTTGCTGAGCGGTGCAACAACGCTTGGCGCTTACAAATTGTTTATTGAAGACGATGGCGTTTTTGCCAAGAAAAGCGTCGTTACTGTTGCGAATCCTGAAAATTATACGCGAAATGTCGGTTTTGGCGGTGCTGAATCTGCAGATTTTACCGAAGCCGCCGACAAAACCGTCCATTCGGTCGTACACGTAAAAAACACCTCTTATCGCACGGTGACCAACCCGATGCTGGAATATTTCTACGGTTACCGCGGCGGCCAGCAGCAAGAGCAGGTCGGGACGGGTTCGGGCGTTATCATTTCTGAAGACGGTTACATTGTGACGAATAACCACGTCATTAAAGACGCTTCTGAAATTGAAATCACGCTCAACAACAAAAAAACCTACAAAGCCAAATTGGTCGGAACCGATTCTAAAATGGACATCGCGCTGCTCAAGATCGACGCCGATACGAAACTCGATTACACCGTTTTTGCCGATTCGGATAATGTAAAAGTCGGCGAATGGGTGCTGGCTGTCGGAAATCCGTACAACCTCAACTCGACCGTAACCGCAGGAATCGTTTCGGCCAAAGCCAGAAACCTCGATTCATCGGGAATCCAATCGTTCATCCAAACCGATGCGGCTGTCAATCCGGGAAATTCGGGTGGCGCGCTCGTCAACACCAAAGGCGAACTGGTCGGAATCAATACGATGATTTCGTCGATGACAGGTTCGTACGTCGGTTATTCGTTTGCCGTTCCATCGAATATTGCGCGTAAGATCATCGAAGACATCATGGAATACGGCAACGTGCAACGCGGAATCTTGGGTGTTGAAGGCGGCGAACTCAACAGCAAAGCTTCCAAAGAATTGGGTATTTCTGAAACACAGGGTTTTTATGTGAACCGCGTGACCAAGAATTCAGGCGCCGAAAAATCGGGATTGGCCAAAGGCGACGTGATCATCAAGCTCGACAACAACAGCATTTCGACGTATTCGGAATTGGCGAGTTACATCAACACCAAACGTCCGAACGACAAAGTCAATGTGACCTACATCCGCAACGGAAAAACGTTTGTCGTTCCCGTAGCGCTGACCAAAAACGAATTTGTCTCGGCCGAATTGAAAGGCATGCAACTCGAGAACATCGAAGCATCCGACAAGAAAAAGTTCAGGATTGACGCCGGTGTCAAAATCCGCGAAATCAACAATGAAAACCTCAAGCCGTATTATGACGAGCTCATCGGCAACATCATCATCAGCGTCGACAACATTCGCGCGACCGATGTCGAGACGGTTTCGAAAATCCTGGGCAATAAAGACGAGAACCAGAGCGTTAGTATTGAAATGATCAATAAATCTGGTCAACGAATCCGCATCATTATCTAATCTTAATTATATTCGATCAAGGCCATCTTCACGGATGGCTTTTTTGCTTGGATAATGTACAAAATCTGTCTTTGTGTATATAAACTTTAACGAAATCTACAGATTTTCTGTTGTGTGACGTAAACACTTTGTTTTGTAGGGAATACCTTCATTAGCCCCCTTCCCTAGAGCTAAAATAACATTTAACTATATACTATCTTTACAGAAATTCTGCACTTATTTATTTTTTTTACTGCGAATGCAGTTTTCAAATTGACAATTCCCCAATTCCAACAGTAATTTTGCGTTTCAACGGATATTTGATAAAAAACAACGAAAACGTTTTCGCCAACAAATTCTAATACTTACTTTTGCGCAAAAATTTGGATAACACACTAATATTTTCAACCCAATGAGTAACACGATTTTATACGAAAAGGAAATTTCTTCGCAAGCTGCACGCAGACGGGCCGGTGTCGAACTGATCAAAATCATCAGCGATTTATGGTATGACAAATCGATTGAAATGGTACTTTTCAGGAACCAACTGCTCGACAGGAATGTGAGCGACATCATCAACCTGCATGAATATGCCGGAGAATTCGTCAGCAAGCCGATTTCTATTTTTGATACGGTCGAAATTGCGCGTGCCATTTATTCATTGGATTTGCCGCCAGCCAAGCTCGATTTGGGCAAACTGACCTACGAATTCCGTCTCGACGATAACCGCCACGACGATGCGAAACGTTTCGTAATCGACAAACTCAGCAACGCCAAAGATTACAAAGGCAACAAGCCGAAAGATGTGGTGTTGTACGGTTTTGGACGTATCGGTCGCTTGCTCGCGCGCGAATTGATGTCGAAAACCGGAAAAGGAACGCAGTTGCGCCTTCGTGCGATTGTAACGCGTGACAAGAACGATGCGGTTTCGCTTGAAAAACGTGCGTCTTTGTTGCGATACGATTCGATCCATGGTGATTTCCAAGGTTCGGTCGTAGCCGATGTGGAAAACCAGGCACTCATCATCAATGGAACTACAGTCCACATCATTACTGCCGCCGCTCCAGAAGACATCGATTACACCAAATTCGGTATCGAAGACGCTTTGGTCATCGACAACACGGGCGCTTTCACTACCAAAGAAGCACTGGAAAGACATCTGACTTCGAAAGGAACCGATAAAGTTTTGCTCACCGCGCCCGGCAAAGGCGTCCCGAACATCGTTCACGGTGTCAACCAAAACGAACACAACCCAGACGAAGTAACGATTTTCTCTGCCGCTTCTTGTACGACCAATGCGATCACGCCGATTTTGAAAGCCGTCGAAGACACTTTGGGCGTCGTGAAAGGACATCTCGAAACAATCCACGCGTATACGAACGACCAGAACCTGGTCGACAACATGCACAAAAAATACCGTCGTGGCCGTGCTGCGGCGTTGAATATGGTCATCACTGAAACCGGTGCCGGAAGCGCAGTAGCCAAAGCGTTGCCTTCATTGGCCGGAAAACTGACGTCGAACGCAATCCGTGTCCCGGTTCCGAACGGTTCGTTGGTGGTTTTGAATCTGGAGGTTGGAAAACAAACTTCTGTTGAAGAAATCAACGCCATCATGAAAAAATATGCGCTCGAGGGCGAACTCGTAGAACAGATCAAATATTCATTGAACAATGAATTGGTTTCTTCGGATATCGTCGGGACTTCGGCTCCGTCGATCTACGACAGCAACGCGACCATCGTTTCCGCCGACGGAAAAAACATCGTTTTGTATGTTTGGTACGACAACGAATACGGCTACAGCCACCAGGTCATCCGCCTTGCGAAATACATCGCCAAAGTAAGGAGATACACTTATTACTAGGATTTTATCCTGAATTGTAAAAGCGTTTCTGAAAAGGGACGCTTTTTTTGTGTCCCATAGTTGCCGATTTTTATTAAATTTGAAACAAGCAAAATCCCATGAAAGAAACCGCCCGACTCCAAAAATTATTCTCCGATTTATACGCCGGCGACCCGTGGCTTGACGTGACGCTCGCGGGCACCTTGGCCAACCTCAACGCGCAACAGGCTTCATACAAACCCAACGGCCACTGGAATTCAATCTGGGAAATCACCAACCACCTGATTGCGTGGCGCGAAAACGTGCTCAAGCGCGTCAATGGCCAAACGCTCCAAACGCCGTCGCACAATTATTTCAGCGCAGTTGCCGATACGTCCGATGATGCCTGGCAAAACACACTTCAAAAACTGCACGATTCGCAGCAAAGCTGGCTCGCATTCCTGAACCGAATGAACGATGCCGATCTCGAAAACAAATACGCGCTCAACGACCATTCCTACGCCGATCACATCCATGGGATTTTGCATCATGATGCGTATCATTTGGGTCAGATTGTGATGTTGGCGAAACACCACAAATAATTTGGTATTTTTCTTTTTTGGGCGTTGCCTGCGGCCAGGCTATCCGTTTCAAGTCCTCGCTGCGCTGCGAGCTTTTCACTGCTATCCTTAACGCAAAGCGTCCGCAGTTTGCTTTGCGAAAATCAAAACATCGAGTTCTTTCCTTTTTTGAGCAGCAGCGCGTTGTATTGCTTGAACGCATTGAGCGTAGATTCGGCGCTCGCGGCATTGTCGAAAGCGATTGTCAGTTTGATTCTTTCCCAGACATTATTTTTTTGAGACTTGAGAAACGCGACATGCGAGTTGATAAAAGCCACTTTTTCTGACCTGCGATCCACGCGGCGAAACGTATACACTTTAGAGAAATCATAGGTTTTACTGTTGCCGTCGTTTTCGCCTTTTTTGTTCAGGATCGTGATGACGAGAAAATCACCGTCAAACGAAGCGTGCAGATGTCTTTTAAAATCATCGTCTTCGTAAGCGTGCGTGTTGAGTTGATCGAGTATGAATTTTTTTGTGTTTTCTTCCGAAGCTTCGGTGTTGTAGGCTGGCGGCACGCCGAAATACTCGGTTTTGCCGCTCTCGAATTTGATTTCGGCCACATCGGTCTTTTTGATGAAGAGTTGCTGTCCGTCAGTATCTTCGAACAATTTATAGAATACGTTGTTCAAATCTGTGCCTTTTACTTTAGCCTTGATGAACGTACCGTTTTGCTTGATGATGAAATCCTGTGCGCTTGCATTGAAAAAAGTCACCAGAAAAACCAAAAAGATCGCTTTTAATATAAAGTTCATAATTTATCATTTAAGCAATCTCCCTCGACTTCGTCAAATAATACACCGGAATTCCGGCAAGCATGATCGCAACGCCCCAACCGCACGTGCTCGTTTTGAACACCAGCAATCCGAGTGACAACGCCACGGCCAGCACAATATACAACGCGGGCAGTGTCGGGTAACCGAAAGCTTTGTAAGGTCGTTCCGCATCGGGCATGGTTTTGCGCAATTTGAAAATGCCGTAAATCGTCAGGATGTAAAAAATCAGGACGATGATGACGACGAAATCGAGCAAAGCGCCATATTTTCCGGTCAGGCACAGCGCCGAAGCCCAAACACATTGCGCCCAAAGCGCCCACGCCGGAACGCCGGCTTCATTCAAATGTCCGGCCTTTTTGAAAAACAGTCCGTCGTTGGCCATCGTGTAGTATACGCGCGCTCCGGCCATGATGAGTCCGTTGTTGCATGCGAATGTCGAAATCATAATCATGATCGCAATGATGTAAGTCCCCGTTCCGCCGAAAATGTATTGCGAAGCGACTACCGCTACCCTATCGGCTTTGGCTGTCGCGATTTCGTCGAGCGGAACCACGGCCAGGTACATCAAATTGGCTAAAATGTAAAGTACGGTCACGATCAGCGTTCCCAAAAACAAACTCAATCCCACATTGCGCTTCGGGTTCTTGATTTCGCCAGCGATAAAAGTCACGCCATTCCAAGCATCGCTCGAAAACACCGAGCCGACCATCGCAGCGGAAATTCCTGCGAGCAATGTCGTCCCGCCAATCGTGAGCCAACTGCCGGTTTCCTTGTCGTAATTGCGGGTCGCCCAGCCGCTTGCCCAGTTGGCGTCCCAAATTTCCGATTTGGCCGCAAGCAGGAATCCGAAAATAATCAATCCGAGCAATGAAGCGATTTTGATGATCGTCAAGACCGTCTGTAAAATCTTGCTGTTCTTGACGCCGCGGCTGTTCAGGTACGTCAGTAAAATAATCGTGACGATTGAGACGAGTTGCGCCGCATTGAGTTTGAAATCGCCCATCTCATACAATATATTTTCATCGCTGAACGGTTCGTACAAATAGGCCGCAAACTTCGAAAATGCCACGCCTACGGCCGCGATCGTTCCGGTTTGTATTACGGCGAAAAAGCTCCAGCCGTACAAGAACGCGATCAGTTTGCCATAGGCTTCCTTGAGGTACACGTATTGGCCGCCCGCTTTGGGAAACATCGCGCTGAGTTCGCCATAACTGACGGCGGCGATGACCGTGATGATGCCCGTGATGACCCACATTGCGATCAGCATGCCGGCCGAACCGACGTTCCGGATCATGTCGGAACTGACGATAAAAATCCCCGAACCGATCATCGAACCCACGACGAGCATGGTTCCGTCGAGTAATCCGAGTTCGCGTTTAAAATGTTCGTTGTCGTGGTTTTCCATGTTTTTGGTTTGGTTAGTGTTGGCTAAAGATAGCAAAAAGTTGGAAAGTGGAAAGGCATCATCGAAAACGCAAAAGTTATCATGCAAAAGTTTTCGAATTTGCTTACTTTTAGGTTTCAAATTCAAAAATATGTCTCAAAATAAACAAACCGTACAGCAATACATGGACGGCTTCAACGCCAGCGACCATGCCAAAATTCTCGATTGCCTGACCGATGATGTCGTTTGGGTGATGCCCGGAACGTACCACCACGAAGGCAAAGTGGCATTCGACAAGGAAATCGAAAATCCCAATTTCAAAGGAACGCCTGTCATCAGAATCTTTAAGATGATGGAGGAAAATGACACCGTCGTTGCCGAAGGTGCCGTGACGTGTTCCTTTATAAACGGCGATGTGCTCGATGCGGTTTTCTGCGACGTATTTGAAATGCGCAACGGCAAAATCAAAAAACTCACGAGTTACATCATGCAAATCTCCATCTCGAAACCATGAACGAATACATTTTAATTTTCAGGCACGAAGACGGCAGCAAAGTCGCCCCGCCCGAGCAAATGCAACAATGGATGCAGCAAACGATGGAATGGATCCATGGAATCGCCGCACAAAACAAATTCAGCGAAGGCAAAGGATTGCTCTTTGACGAAGCGCGCGTCGTGCATTCCGACAAAAATGTTACGGATGGCGCTTTCGGAAACGGGAATGAGACCATTGGCGGATACATCATCGTCAAAGCCGAATCGGTGGAAGAAGCGGTGGGATTTGCACAGGGTTGCCCGATTTTACAAGGCGAAGGCAACAGTGTGGAAGTACGCCATATTGCCCGATAAAAAACACAACAAATGAAGACAATCGCTTATTTAACCGACACGCATCTCGACGAGACAGGCCCGGGCGAACACGGCGCCGACCAGCACCACAACTGGCAGACGGCTTTGGCCGATTTGACAACACGTAAGATTGACCTCGTGATTTTCGGGGGCGACATCGGGGCATTTTCGGCGTACCCCGATTTTTTCGGGTCGCTTTCTGATTACCCGAATCTTCGCGTAACGCCTGGAAACCATGATACTTCGGCGCAGGTCCGGCATTTTGTCCCGTCGAAATTCCACAGTGAATCGGGGTTTTACCATTCGGAGGAAGACGGCGATTTCAAATGGATTTTCCTCGATTCGTCGACCGATAAGATCAGTCCGGAGCAAATGCATTGGCTCGGGAACGAACTCAATTCCGACAAGGAAATCCTGCTTTTCATCCACCATCCGATATTGCGCGTAGACACGGCGGTCGATTCAAAATATCCGCTTGAAAACCGCGATGCCATCAAAGAGTTGTTGTTGCAACATCCGAAAAAGGTGACGATTTTCTGCGGACATTACCATATTGAAGATGAAACATCCGAAGGAAATATCCAACAATTTATAACGCCCGCCATTTCGTACCAAATCAAAAAAGGGACACCTGAAATCGAAGGGGATGCGTCGTATTTCGGTTACCGCATCATCGAAATCGACGGGATGAAAATCGACACCGAAGTGGTCACTTTATATCCCGACGAATTTTAATCCATGAAAAAAATCCTGCCGTTGCTGTTGTTTTTTTCAACAGCGTGCTTTTCGCAAACGATCAAAAAACTCGATGGCTCGACGCTGACGCCCAAACAAATTGACCGCATCGTCGAAAAACTGATGGCTTATGGTGAAGTCGATGGTTTGGCGCTTTCGGTCGTCAATGGCAATAAGGCGTACATCAAGACGTATGGTTACCGAAACCGGGAAACGAAGGAATTGCTCGATCCGATCAGCGTGATGTATGCCGCGTCTTTGAGCAAGGCAGTTTTTGCGTACCTGACCATGAAACTCGTGGAAGAAAAGCAATTGGATTTGGACAAACCGCTGTTCCAATATTTACCAAAACCCATCTCGGAATATCGCGAATGGGAAGCGCTCGCCGGCGATGAACGCTGGAAATTGCTTACGCCGCGCATGTGCCTGAACCACACCACCGGATTTGCCAATTGGCGTTGGGTGGAACCCGATGAAAAACTTAAGATTTATTTTACGCCGGGCACGCGCTACGCTTATTCTGGCGAAGGGTTTAAATTGCTGCAATTGATTGAAGAAACCATTACGGGCAAAACCATCGAAGAACTGGCCATTGAAAAGGTTTTTACACCGTTTGGCATGAAGCGTACGGGTTACATCTGGCATGATGGATTCGACAACAATTGTGCGATCGGGCATGATGAAAAAGGGAATCTGGTTCCGAAGAAAAAACGGACGGTTGGAAACGCCGCGGGTTCGATGGTCACGACGATTGCCGATTACACGCGGTTCATCCAGAAAATCATATTGAACCAGGGACTCGATCCGAAACTGCGCAATGAGATGATTGCCCCGCAGATTGCGATCGATTCCAAATACCAGTTCCCGACACTTTCAGACGAAACCACCGAGGAAAACAAAGACATCCAATTGTCGTATGCGCTGGGTTGGGGATTCTTCAAGAGCAAATACGGGCGTGCGTTCTTCAAGGAAGGGCACGACGATGCGTGGCGGCACTACAACGTTAATTTCCCAGACAAAAATATTTCGATCATCATCATGACCAACAGCGCCAATGGCGAATCGATTTTCAAGGAACTGCTCGAAAAGATCATTGGCGACGACCAAACGCCTTGGGAATGGGAACGCTACATTCCGTACAATACTAAAAAATAAAACTCCCAATCGCTTGGGAGTTTTCCTTATGAAGTCAAATCTGTTGGTGTTTGTTGGTCCTGTTGTGCGATTAGAAACTTCCGGTAGATTTGTACACTTTTTTGGTGTAGACTTGTCCGTTACATGTGATTTTTACGATCCAATATCCTCTTTTAAGATGCGAGATGTCCATCGTGGTCGCTTTCAATCTTCCGCTGGTGTTGTAAACGGCTACGGTAAAGTTTCCGGCGGTACATGGCAAATTGGCGGCCTGGATGATTCCGTTGGCATCGAGTATGATGGTAACCGGCAACGCAGGATTCGTCGGCGTCGGGTTTGTTGGTGTCGGATTGGTCGGCGTCGGATTCGTAACCACCGGAGGCGTTGTTCCGCCGGTTGTTCCTGTTGTATACGTCTGGTTCAAATTGTTGTAGCCTTTGGTCGCATCCCACGTTCCGGTGTTGGCCAGACGGATTGAATAAATCGGATTCGTCGGCAATTTTTGGTCGGGCAGATTGAGGAACAATTGGTACGTTCCGGTTGGCAACGAAGTCAACGATTGCGTGAGACGCGTGGTTGTTCCGGCATTCCAAAGCCTAATGTTGGTCGTCAGTTTGATTGGCGTTTCCGCGCCCGTAGTGGTGTTTCGGGCCACGACATACACGTCCCTTGTGTTGAATACGTTGGCAAATCCGGAATTCTGCAAGTCGATGGTAAGCGTCCCATTGGCAATCGTCGAGCTGGTCAATTCGAAACGGTAACCCAATTTTCTTTTGACCTCATCGAGACAGCCATTGGTTTGCCAATTTGAAGTCACATCGGTATTGTAATCGGCATTGAGGTAATTGAAATGGAATTTTTTCATCGTCGCCACTGCATTCGTACAAGCCGAATAAGTCGTGAGGCTGCAGGTCTCTCCGCCATCAAAAGTATAGCGGCTTTGGTTTTCAAGATACGTCGGATCTGTAGTCGTATTGATGTAAGTCCCATAATCATCCGAACTCGACAAGAAGCAATCGTTGTGGGCCGCGACACGGGAAAGCGTGCTTCCATTGTAGGCAGTCGTTGCAGAAACCGGTGTCGATCCTGCAATCAAACGTTGGTAAGTCGGCGTACGGAAAGCGACCATGCGGTTGGGTGCAAGCGTCATGATGGCGTTGCCCACGGCGATACGGTCGGCGGTATTGGTTGCGGTATGGTCGTCGGTCCCGAAATTGTTCGAAAACCACCATTCTCCGTAGTTTCCGATGAAACCGGCTTCGACTGAGGAGATCACATCTTCATTGGCAGCAACTACGGCCTTGAGTTGGTTGATGTGCGCAAGTACCTGCGTCCTTGATGCATCGGTTCCATCGGTATTGGTATAATTGAAGCGGATAATCGCTTTGACACCCGCATTCCTGAGGATGTTGAAATCGGTTTGCATTTTGGCAAGGAAGTCGGCCGAGATAGCCGTTGTCTTGAAAGCATCGAGCCTGAATTCGCGCCAAACGAGCGTTACTTTTTCATTGGTACGAAAACCTGTCAGTTCTGCTTGGTTGAGTGCTTTGTAGGTTCCGGTTCCTGAGGATCTGTAGTGGTAGAATCCGCGTTCTGGATTGGCAAAAACTTCTGTTGTTGCGGTGTACGTTTGGGTCTGTGAGTGCGCCCCCACTGCAAATAGCAGCGCCATCATGAAGTAATTTTTCATAATACTAGTAGGTTAAGAAATTAAAATTTTTAAAACAGATTTGGCATAATCAAGTTAGCATGGTAGGGGGGAATCATTCTAACCGGGTGCAAATTATACGATTAAGTGCGCATTTCATCGACGAAGCGTTTATTTTAACAATTTAATCGTTGAACTGCACCAAATAGGCTATTTTAGTAAGAATTCATTTAGATATTTGTATGTACAATTAACAATGTCGGCAACCAAATTGCGTTATTTTAACAAGTGAATTTTTCCCATAATAGCTAATTAAAAATTAAAACGTCGACGAACGGTGTTAAAGCGAAAAAAACTTGTTACAGTATGCCGATTCCTATTTATCAAAGCGGATACTTTTCCTACGTCTTCCTAACCATGCCGGCTAATCTTTAAAGAGCCAATTTCAATTCGAAACAACACCATCAGCTTCCCATTACTCAAATGAAAATGGCGGCTTGATGAAAAAGAAAATCCGGTAGGCTTCGCGGCACCTATTTCAGGAAACAGAAGCAGCAGACGCTATTTTTTACAATATCAATTTATAAATGAAATCCTTTTGAAATGTCAGGATTAATTCATTAATTCGTTGAACAGTAAAATGTTACCCTAAACATTCTGTTCAAAGATGAAACACAACATTTGCGCATTTCCTTACTTTATTATTGTTTTCCTGTTGTCTTTGACGCTTCTCAACAGTTGTTCAATTTTATTTCAACGCGATACAGATCGTGATGGAATCTCCGACAAATCAGATGCTTGCCCAGAAACCGCCGGATCAAAAAACTACCAAGGCTGTCCTGATTCCGATGGCGATGGTGTAGCGGATAAGGATGATGCCTGCCCCGATGCAGCCGGAATGCCAGAATTTCAAGGCTGCCCGGACAGTGACGGCGACGGAGTTTCTGATTCCAATGATGGGTGTCCTGATGCGGCCGGTCCAAAAAAAAACAACGGATGCCCGGATAGTGACGGCGATGGCGTACTTGACAAAGATGATAGGTGCCCGGATGTTAAAGGCACCGAAGCAAACAACGGATGCCCTGAAACAACAGAAGCAATGATCATAAAGCACAAAGGCGCGTTCCCGAGTGAGCCTCCGGTGGCGTCAGATGTGCAAAAAATACCCAATGCCCATTTCAAGAACATAAAGACGTTACAGGACATAGACACTCAGCTGGCTAAGGCTTTACACAAAAATAAGTACACCCGATTGAGCTATTTTACCTTTAAGGATGGATTTGCCGTCGTTACGCAAATGGAACAGATCGATAAGAATGCCAAACCCGTTATCGACAAATACCGTTGGATTGAGCAAGTGCAATACGATGTGAGCTTCTCGCTTTCGCGATATTTGGAGCTGCTGTTCAACGCGCAGGACGGCCATTATCGGTGTTTTGTTTTTGTGGTCAGCAAAAATCCGATCACTTTTTCAAATGATGGCAATCCGACAAAAATAGAAATGGTCGACCTGCCAAAAAATGGCGCGACCGAAATAGACCCTAAAATCGCCGCGATCAAAACGACTTCTCAGTATAAAGTCACCGCACTTGTTTATGAATTCATCAAACCTGAAAATGCAAAAGTGGCAAGCTTTGTCTTTCCAAGCGCAAATCAAGGAAAACACCTGAGTCCAATCATCAATAAATTAAATGAAAAATGAAAATAGCTTTTGAAATTGCTCAGAAAAAACTTGCCATACTTTGGTTTGCCTTTGCGGCAGTCATTTTTTTATTGATGTTTGCCCTTACGATATCGTCAAAATTGAACGGCTTTACCAAGGAAGCATGGGCTTGGTTCTGTCAAGTCATTTTACCCACGCTTTCGATTATCGCAACGGCTTTTGTAGTCAATTCAAATAACGGCCAGATTTCAGATCGCATGATCGATCGCTTCTCCTTTCGGCTTGCCTTCTATCTGTCGCTCTTTTACTTACTCGTAATTTTGATGGTAATCCTGATCGTCCCATTCACCGGGAAAGGAATGGTTGAATTTATGGCCGAGTCGAATCTTTATGTTGGCCCGGTACAAGCCATTCTTGCGGCAGTGATCAGTATTTTTTTCATCAAGAAAACCTAGACATTAGTGATGTTGGGCACGTAACGATGCTGCCAGTGGCAGTTCTGAAAACAAAAAACTCCCGAGTTTCCGCGGGAGTTCCTATCCATAATGCTAAAATTCTTAAATGCCTGCTGCGATCAAATTCAGCGCAGAACCCGCAACGAACCAGCCAATCTGGCCTTCGTTGTACGTATGGTTTGCCAAAATCACATCGATAGAACCGTCTTTGTGTTTGAACTCGAGCGTCAATGGTACGCCGGGCGCAAAATCAGTCAGGTTGGTGAAGTTGATCGTGTCGTCTTCCTGGATTTTGTCGTAATCGGCTTCATTGGCGAATGTCAACGCCAACATGCCTTGTTTCTTCAGATTCGTTTCGTGGATGCGTGCAAATGATTTCACGAGTACGGCTTTTACGCCAAGGAAACGCGGCTCCATCGCAGCATGCTCGCGCGAAGAACCTTCACCGTAGTTGTGGTCGCCCACAACAATCGACGGAATCCCGGCCGCTTTATACGCACGTTGCACCGCTGGAACCGCATCGTATTCGCCGGTCAGTTGGTTTTTAACCGAATTGGCTTTTTGGTTGAACGCATTGACCGCGCCAATGAGCATGTTGTTTGAAATGTTATCGAGATGCCCGCGGAAACGCAACCAAGGCCCGGCCATTGAAATGTGGTCGGTCGTACATTTTCCGAAAGCCTTGATGAGCAGTTTCGCATCCATGATGTTCTTTTTGTCCCAAGGCGCAAAAGGCGCAAGCAATTGCAACCTTTCAGATGTTGGGCTCACCACAACCTGAACCCCGGAACCGTCGGCTGCCGGCGCCTGGAAACCTGCATCTTCGACCGCAAACCCGCGTGGTGGCAATTCGTCACCGGTCGGCTCGTCGAGTTTCACTTCCATTCCGTCTTCGTTGATCAACGTATCGGTCAACGGGTTGAAAGACAAATCCCCGGCAATCGCCAAGGCAGTCACCAATTCAGGCGAGCCCACAAAGGCCAAAGTATTCGGGTTACCGTCGGCACGTTTCGAGAAGTTGCGGTTGAACGAGTGAACGATGGTGTTGCGTTCTTCTTTTTCAGCACCTTCCCTATCCCACATCCCGATGCACGGTCCGCACGCATTGGCGAAAACCGTCGCTCCGATTTTGTCGAACGTTTCGATGAATCCGTCGCGCTCAATCGTATATCTCACTTGCTCAGAACCCGGTGTGATCGTGAACTGTGCCTTGGTTTTTAAATTCTTTTCGGCTACTTGTTTGGCCAGTGAAGCCGAACGCGCGATGTCTTCATACGAAGAGTTCGTGCACGATCCGATCAAACCCACCTGGATTTGCAGCGGCCAGTTGTTTTTGATCGCTTCTTCTTTCATTTTGGAAATCGGCGTGGCCAAATCCGGTGTGAAAGGGCCGTTCAAGTGTGGCTCCAATTCCGACAAATTGATTTCAATTACCTGGTCGAAATATTGCTCAGGATTGGCATAAACTTCCGGATCGCCCGTCAAGTAAGGCCTGATGGTGTTTGCTGCATCGGCTACATCGGCACGGTCGGTCGAACGCAAGTAACGGTCCATCGAATCGTCGTATCCGAAAGTCGAAGTCGTCGCCCCGATTTCAGCGCCCATGTTGCAGATTGTTCCTTTTCCGGTACACGACATGGCGGTCGCGCCTTCGCCGAAATATTCAACGATCGCTCCGGTTCCGCCTTTTACGGTCAGGATTCCGGCTACTTTCAGGATGACGTCTTTTGGTGCCGTCCAGCCAGATAATTTTCCTGTCAATTTAACGCCGATCAGTTTTGGAAATTTGAGTTCCCAAGCCATGCCCGACATCACGTCGACGGCATCTGCACCACCAACGCCAATGGCAACCATTCCGAGTCCGCCCGCGTTAACGGTGTGCGAATCGGTACCGATCATCATTCCGCCCGGAAATGCATAATTCTCGAGTACGACCTGGTGGATAATTCCGGCGCCCGGCTTCCAAAAACCGATTCCGTATTTGTTTGAAACCGACGACAGGAAGTCGAAAACTTCACTGCTCTGTGTTTTTGCACGGGCCAAATCTACTTTCGCGTCTACTTTCGCCTGGATCAAGTGATCGCAATGCACCGTTGTTGGAACGGCCACCTGCGGTTTTCCGGCGTGCATGAACTGCAGCAATGCCATTTGTGCGGTCGCATCCTGACACGCAACGCGGTCTGGAGCGAAATCTACATAATCCTTACCTCTTGTGAATGCTTGCGAAGGCATGCCTTCCCACAAGTGGTTGTATAAAATCTTTTCGGTGAGTGTGAGCGGTTTGCCGACAATCTCGCGCGCTGCATCAACACGGGTTGTCATATTCGCATACACTTTTTTAATCATTTCAATGTCAAAAGCCATAATCGAATCGGGTTTGTTTTTGTTTTTGTCGGTGCAAATTTACGGATTTACGCGAAGACTTGAAAGATTTTGAATAAAACTAACGTTTCGAATGATTATTATTTCCAAATCGACATTTTTAATGATTATTATTGATTAATTTTTTGAAATCACTTAAAATATTATGCGATTGTTAATTTGCAGCAGTTTTTTTGCCGATTTCGAAATTTATATCGATTGCGTTGAAATTAGAATGTTTCTAAATTAGCTCTCCAGCCCTTTTTTGATTCGTCTTTCGACCAAAAAATGCAGCAGCCAACCCAATAACAGCGAAAATGAAACGTAGACCATGCTCAAAAGCGATACTGCCTCACTGTTTAAGAAATCTGTTTTGAGCCAATGTTCGGCGAGCAGCAAGACAATACTGAAATGCACCAGGTAAATCGCGTAAGCCGCCCGGCTGAGGGAAGACACGATTTTGCGTAAAATTCCCGGCACCGATTGCCAATTGGCAAACATCGGCAAGAAACAGCCGAGGACAACTGTCGTCAACGGCAAATAAAAAATATTCCAAAATGCCGCATGCGATTCGATGTCCAATTGGAATATCGCGATGCCCAACGCCAGAAAAATGAGCCCGTTGAATCCCAAAAACGCCAAAATCCATTTGGTTTTTTCCCATACCACGCGCGCCTGCAGGAACAAACAGCTGAAAAGCACGCCGATGTAAACCGAATCCAAACGGTAAATCGCAACGGTTTTGAGCGACACATCCCAACGCGTCACATCGGTGATTTCATTTTGGGTGTGGTACAGCCATTTCGTCCAAAGGAATACCGCAGTGAGTCCGATCGTGGATAGGAAAAATACCATCGGTTTTTGTTTCTGCCCGATGATGCGCGACAACGCCGTCAGCAGTCCGACAAACATCAGGATGGCAAAAACGATGACGGGCAAACCCCAGGATTCCGGAAAAAAAGCCGGAATTGGTTTTGCGAAGTTTTGCAGCAACAGGAAAAACGACCACGGATTTTCGACCTCATAATCCATCGCATAGGCAATGCCGATGTTGATCAGCAAAACCAACCAATACAATGGAATAATCCGCAACATTTTGCTTTTGACAAACCGCAGCGCGTCGTTGGCTGAAAAGTTCTCGGCCATAAAAATGCCGTAGAACGACCTTCCGAGTAAGAACCCGCACAAAACAAAAAATATTTCAAGTGAAAGAAAACCTACAATCGGGGCGAATTGCGCCACCGTTGGATTGGCCAGTTGAAGAGCGTTCAGGACATTGGCCAGGAGCACCATCAAAATGGCGGCAGCGCGGTAAAAGTCGAGTCCGAAAAGGCGATGATTGGTTTCCATTTACATTTTTTCTTCGCGGATTTTCATCAGCGGGCGTTCGAAAAATTCATACAGACACCAGCTCAACACAAACGTCACCAACAGGTAAAGAACGGTAAACGTGTGCAGTTGCCAGATGTCCATATAATAGGTGTCTATGAAATATTTCATCAGATAAAGTACAAAACTGTAGTGCAAAAGGTAAATCGAATACGAGATCGCGCCCAGGAATTGTATCGGCTGGCGCAATTTGTCGGGGCCCGATTTCCATTCCGAAAAGAACGGCAGCATCATCGCCGACGCCATCGAAATGAGCGGCAGGAACAACAAATTCCAAAAAACCGGATATTGTTCGATCGGCAATTTGACAAATCCGACCAAAATCGCGAGTGTCGCTAAAATCAATTGGCTCAACACCAACGAGATCTTGACGCTTTTGACCCAGAAATTAAGGCAATTGTATTGGATCCAACTAGCCAGAATTCCAATCATCACGGCATCGATGCGGTACAACGCCACGGAACGCAGCGACACATTCCAATCGGCCAGGTTGTGGTTTTCGGTATGCAGATGGTATTCGACCTTGGCGGCCATGACGAGCGCAATCGTTGAAAGGATTGTCCAAAGGAACATTTTATTCCGGTCGGCATTTTTCCATCGGGCCAAAACCAAAAACACGAATGGCAACACGAAATACGGGATTTCCTTGATCGACATGCTCCAGGATTCGGGAAAAAACGGCAACATCGGATGGATGAAATTCTGCAGGAAAAAGAAATATTTCCAAGCATCGACCACTTGATAACCGAGATACGTGAACACGCTAATGTTCAAGATCAACACCAGCAAATAATTGGGCATGATCCGGAACCAGCGCCGTTTCAGGAAAATCGATGCGAATTTGTAATTGTAATCGGGATTGAGGAATAATTTCAGCAGTGATCTACCGATCAAAAAACCGCTCAGCACAAAAAACAATTCTACACCGATGAATCCCGAAAAATTAATCGCCTTGGTCAAAAGGTTGCTGTAATCGTGGTAAATCCACAAGGTGTGCGCCGACAAAACAAGCAAAATCGCCAGGACGCGCATCAAGTCGAGTCCGAAGATTTTGTGTTTTTCCTTCAACTGGTTGTCTGGCATTGTGTATTTTTGCGTTTATGAGGAAACCAAAGATATATAAAATTTTAACAGTTCTCGTATTGCTGTTGCTAATTACTGCGGGCGTTTGGTATTCGTTTCTGCCGAACCGCCACAAGGCAATCGTAAAGACGGTTTTCCTCCAAAAGACTGGACTTGTCGACAACAAATGGGTTGTGGACGACGCCAAGCAACAATACAAAATGATTTCGCCTGCGTTCTTGATCGATGGCATTTACAAATCGATGGAAGGCCCGAAAGCGTCCAATTATGTGCAGCTTTCACAAGATTCTACGTTGCTTTGGATTACGGGTTTTCACGTCAAGGCGCTCGACTCGAAAACAAAAAAACCAGTCTCGAACGATTTCATCTGCCATACGAACGTCGATTTTAATGATGTGAATTATTTTACGAATTTCAATTTGACGAACCGCATCGGCAAGCAATATCCAAGGATGACGTCGTTGTCGCACGGACTCGAGAATTTCAGTTTTCCCAAAGGTTACGGCGTCCCGATGAAAGGCAACGACTGGCTTTTCGTGACGACGCAATCGCTCAACCACAACTTGCCCGATGCGAATTACCTGATCAAACACGAAGTCACGATCGAATATTTAAAAGCGAATTCGAACACCAAACCTTTGATGAGCCGCACGGTTTTCATCATGTTGCCGTACGATAAAAATGACCCGTTCAAGGAACCGCTCGATCCCGCGTCGAACCAATGCGTTCCCGTCGAAACCAAAAACCACAGTTACGACGACGGCAGCGGCAATAAATTATCGGGACATTGGAAAATTCCGGTGGGAAAACACACCTACAGCAGTTCGATCGATGCGCAATTGCAAATGACCGACAGTTTGCGTTTGCATGCGGCGGCGATTCATGTGCATCCGTTTGCAACCCGAATCACTTTGTTTGACAAGACGGCGAACAGGCCGATTTTCACAAGCAAAATCACCAATCCTCACGGTAAGATCGGATTGTCTAAAATCGAACCGTTCAGCTCGGAAGCAGGCATTTGGATGTACAAAAACCACCAGTACGAACTCGTACTCTACGTCAACAATACGACTGCGATCGAGCAAGACATGATGGGCAGCATGTTTTTGTTTTTTTACGACAAAGAGCTTGATGGAATCCTAAAAAGCCAACCATGAAAGCAACAATACATTTCGTCAATAATAAGCGATAGTTATGACTAAAAAAACAATTGTGTTGATTGGTTTCATCCTACTCAAGTTTGTCTTACAGTATGCGCTGACCAGCCCGTTGTATGACTTGCACCGCGATGAATACCTGCATCTTGATCAGGGTGATCACCTTGCTTGGGGTTACATTTCGGTGCCACCGGTGAGTTCGTGGATTGCATTTGTCATCAAGTTGCTCGGTGGCGGTGTATTTTGGGTACGCTTTTTCCCTGCATTATTTGGGGCGCTCACCATAGTCGTGGTTTGGAAGACCATCGAATTCCTTAAAGGCAACCTGTTTTCATTGATTTTGGGTGCGGTTGCGGTATTATTTTCGGCACTCCTGCGGCTCAACCTGCTTTTCCAACCGAATTCACTCGATATTCTGTGCTGGACGGCGTTTTATTATGTTGTAATCAGGTACCTCGATTCGTCAAATAGGAAATGGCTTTATTGGGGCGCGGTCATCTTTGCGCTTGCCTTCCTGAACAAGTACAATTTTGTATTCCTATTGTTGGGCCTTTTTCCGGCGATCTTGTTGTCAGCACATCGAAAGCTCTTACTGGACAAAGATTTTTATCTCGCCATTGTATTGGGACTGGTTCTCATATCACCCAATTTGCTGTGGCAATACCACAATGGGTTTCCGGTTTTTCACCACCTGGAAGAACTGCAGCGAACACAGCTCGACAATGTAAGCCGTGTTGATTTTTTGAAGGGACAGTTGCTTTTTTTTCTTGGCGCGCTGTTGGTAATCATTGCCGCATTGGTCAGTCTTTTTATTTATAAGCCTTTCCGAAAATACCGTCTTTTCTTCTGGTCGATGTTGTTTACGCTTGGTATTTTTGTGTTCTTCAGGGCCAAGGATTATTATGCGGTAGGCATCTACCCGATCTACATGGCGTTTGGTTCGGTGTATTTGTCCGAGTTTTTGTCGCATGGTCACAAGCGTTGCCTAAGACCCGTAATGATTGCCATTCCTATATTGATATTTGTTCCACTGATTGACATCGCTTTTCCGTTCAAGGAGCCGCAATACATTATCAAAAATCCGCAGCGGTATCAGCCATTGGGGTTGTTGCGCTGGGAAGACGGCAAAGACCATCAGCTGCCGCAAGATTTCGCCGATATGTTGGGGTGGAGAGAACTCGCTCAAAAAGTCGACGCTGCCTGCGCGAAATTTCCCGATGACGATCATACGTTCATCCTTTGCGACAATTACGGACAAGCGGGCGCCATCAATTTTTACAGCAAAAATAAAAATGTCAGGGCAGTTTCATTCAATGCCGATTACATCAATTGGTTTGTGCTCGATAACAAAATCGAACATTTTATTCGCGTCAAGGAGCATGAGGGCGCAGCCGGTGAATTGGCAGAAAGCCGCCCGTTTTTCGAAGTGGGATACTTGGCTGATTCAATCGCCAATCCGATGGCAAGGGAATACCGGACTTCGATTTTTGTGTTTGACCGACCCAAAATGGATATCAATCAAAGATTAAAGGCCGAAGTTGACGCAGCAAACTACAACCGCTGATTCATAAAAAAACCACCGAAAACGGTGGCGTATATCTCTTCTAAAAAAGCGAGGCGATGATCTTTTCAATCGTGATTCCTTCGGCGTCGGCTTTGTAATTCTTGACAACGCGGTGGCGAAGGATTCCGGTGGCAACGGCTTTGACATCTTCAATGTCGGGTGAAAATTTTCCGTTGAACGCGGCGTTGGCTTTTGCGGCCAAAATCAGGTTCTGGGAAGCCCTAGGCCCGGCGCCCCAATCGATGTAGTTTTTGATGTAATCGTTCGACAGGTTGTTGTCGGGACGCGTTTTGCTGACCAAAGTCACCGCATATTCAATCACATTGTCGGCTACCGGAACACGGCGAACCAAATGTTGGAAATCGATAATCTCCTGTGCAGAAAACAACGCATTTACCGTTGGCTTGTCGTCCGAAGTCGTACTTTTCACGACCTGCACTTCTTCCGCAAACGACGGATAATCGAGTTTGATCGAGAACATGAAACGGTCGAGCTGCGCTTCCGGCAACGGATACGTTCCTTCCTGTTCGATCGGGTTTTGGGTCGCCAGTACGAAATACGGCAAATCGAGTTTGTAGTTGTGACCGGCGATTGTCACGGCGCGTTCCTGCATCGCTTCGAGTAATGCAGCCTGCGTTTTTGGCGGCGTACGGTTGATCTCATCGGCCAGGATAATGTTGGCGAAAATCGGTCCTTTGATGAATTTGAAATTGCGGCTTTCGTCGAGGATCTCACTTCCCAAAATATCCGACGGCATCAAATCGGGTGTAAACTGGATGCGTTTGAAATCCAATCCCAAAGCCTGCGCAATCGTATTGACCATCAATGTTTTGGCCAATCCCGGAACACCAACCAAAAGCGCGTGTCCGCCCGAGAATATGCTCAGCAAAATCTGGTCGACCACTTCGTCCTGGCCTACGATGATTTTGGCGATTTCCTTCTTGAGTTCGGCTCTTTTTTGAACCAGGTTTTGTATTGCGGTTACGTCAGACATTTTTTGAGTTATAAGTTATGGATTATGAGTTATGAGTTGCTGTCATGAGGTTTCGTTTAACTTATAACCCATAACTTATAACTCATAATTATTTCTTGAGCCAGTTGTTGGTGAAATCACAATTTCTGTATTCGCCGTTGATCTTGATGTACGTTTCTTTGATCTTTTCGTCAAACCATTTGGCGATCGCGTTGAGTTGTTTTTCCTTCAATGCCAATTCCTTGATTTTGATGTAATCCCTTGCGTAATCGGCGGTGTGCTGATCCACTCGGTTGGTTACGGTCAACAGTTTGTAGCGTTTTTTGCCCGATTGCTCGATATCGATTTGCGGAATCGACACTTCGCCTTCTTTGAGATTCGACACTTGCGAATACAACGTCGGATCCATTTTGGTCAATTCGAAATGTGTGTCCTGCGTTTTCGGATTCACGAGTACGCCGCCATTGGCCTTGGTTTCCTTTTCATCCGATTCGGTACGCGCCGCTTCAGCAAAAGTGATTTCCTTGTCCATGATTTTCTTGCGGATGTTTTCGGCTTTTTCTTTGGCTTCCTTTAATGCAGAATCCGAAACTTCTGGCGTCACCAAAATGTGGCGCAAGTCTACTTCCTGTCCGCGGATCTTTTCGATGTAAATGATGTGGTACCCAAACTGCGTCTCGAACGGTTCCGAAATTTCGCCTTCGCCCAAACTGAACGCCACGTCCTTGAATTCCTTGACGAACGGCGTTTTGCGGTTCATCTTGTAAAATCCGCCGTTGGGAACCGAGGCTTTGTCCTGCGAATACAATACGGCTTTGGTCGCGAAACTCGAGCCTTCCTGAACGTCTTTCTTGAATTCCTTGAGTTTGTCGATGACTTTTTGCTTTTCGGCTTCGGTGACTTTTGGCGAGATGACGATTTGCGCCACTTCCATTTCGGCCCCGAATTGCGGCAATTCGCCTTCCGGAATTTTCTTGAAGAAATTGCGTACTTCTTCGGGCGTGATTTCGATCGCGTCTACGATTTTCTTTTGCATTTCGGATGTGAGCCGGTTCATCTTGATGATTTCGGCCAAATCCGTACGGAAATCTTCCTCATTGCTTTTCTTGAAATACTTGATGACTTTGTCCATCGAGCCGAGCTGTTCGACCATGTAGCCGATCTGCTCTTCCATTTTGCCTTTGACCTCATCGTCGGTGACGACAATACTGTCCTGGATCGCCTGGTGTGCGTACAATTTGTCCTCGAGCAATTTGCCGAGCATCTGGCAGCGTGAAATTCCGGCTACGGTTCCGCCCTGGCTGGTGATTTCGAGGAACGATTTGTCGATGTCGGAATCGAGGATGTTGTAATCGCCGACGGTCGCAATGACGCCATCGATTTTTTGCCTCAGATTGGCCTTGACCTTGATTTCAGGCTTGGCCACAACACTGTCTTTGATGACTTCCTGTGCGCTCATTCCGGTGAAACCGAAAACCAGCAGCAATAGTGCAAATGCCATTCTGTTATTTATAAATCTCATACTTCTGGTCTTTAATGGCATCATCCGTGATTTCCTTTTCAAATTTCTTAATTAATTCCAATTTCCTTTTGTTCAATATGACTTCCCGCAGCGTTGGCTTGAGGTAATCGTAGGGCGCCACCTGATTTTTATCGATGACGTTCCTGATTTTTACAAGATACATATCTAGCGAATCCGCTTTCTGTATGCTTTTTCCCGAAATGACGTATTCGTCGCGGTTGTCGGGGTTGATGAACGGCAACTTTCCGTACACCTGATTCATGTCGACCCAAACCGAATCGTTGAACGCAAAACTTTTGAGCTGCAACGCATACGTATCCCAAAATTTCTTATCCGATTTGCGGTAGTCGAAGAACTTGCTTTTGATCGTCTCGTACCGCGGATTGTCTTTGGCGATGTTGATGTAACGCAGCCTGACCAATGTTCCGTTTGTCCTGAAATTCTCCTGGTTGGCGTCGTAATAGCTTTTGAGCTCTTGGTCTGAAACCACCGTGTCGACCGTTTGCTTGACGATTTCCTCGAGATACGCCTTCGTATACAAATCGACTTTGTACTGTTTGATCAGTTCGTCGAATTCTGTTTTCTGATCGGCGTTCAGGTTGACTTCCGCGCGGTCGATCAGTAATTTTTGCGAAGCCCAGCGGTCGATGAAATTGCGCACGATCAAAATGCTGTCGGCTTTCGACGTCCCTTTCGGAACCAAATCCTTGATGTCTTCCTTATACAGATACGTGTCGTTTACCCTTGCAATTGCCTGAGGTTTGGCCTCCGGCTTGAAATAATTACACGAAAAAAGCAACAGGAATCCTATATAAGGCCACTTGTTCATTATTTTTTCAATTCGGCTTTGACCCTTTCGAAAGCGTCTTTGTTCGTTTTCACGTTGAATTCGCCTTTGAGGTCGTCTACCCAACGCTGTTCAAGGTATTGCTGGTAATCGTTGATGCATTTGCCCTTGCATTCTTCGAGCGTTTTGACACTGGCCGGAATGACTTTGTTGACTTTCGTCACAAAATAATACTTGCCGTCTTTGGTGATGTCTGAAACGCCGGCTTCAAACTTGAGGCCTTTGGGCAAAACGTCGTTGCCTTCTTCAAAAGTGCCTACGTTGGTCATGATCTCGACCTTGTCCTTGGTGTTTAGTTTTTCCTTGAGTTGTTCTGGCGTACTGCCTTTCTTGAGCATTTTCTGCGCTTCCTTGATCGCTTTTTCGTTGGTCGACGAAGCGATTACGACGTCTACCCGATTTTTCCACTGGTAATTCATTTTGCGTGAATCGTAGAAATTCTTGAGTCCGATCGTATCGGTTTTCGATTTCTCCCAGATTTCTTTCTCCATCAGATCGAACAGCAGTAAACCATCGCGGTATTCTTCCATTACGGCTGCGAATTCAGGGAATTCAGATTCGAGATGATCGTTGTAATACGCGTTGAGTTGGTCGTCCACAAATTTCTGATAGAAATTGTCGACCATTTTACCCACCGGCCTGATGCCACTTCCGGCTTTTTGCTGCGCGTTGATGTATTTCAGGAAATCGGTTCCGGTGACGTCTTTATCCACGATGGTGAACAATTTTGCGTCATACGGTTTCGTATCGGCCGGAACGTTCCATTTGTTTTCGTAGAAATCGGCCGTGACCGCCTTTGATGCCGCAGCGTAAACTTTATCATTGCGCTTAACCGTGTATTTCTTGCGCAATTTTTCGTTGAGTGAATTCGTGATCAAGCGCGAACGGTCGTCTTTTCCGACTTTGTTCTCGAGTTCGGGCTTCATTTCGTCGAATGTTTTGGGCGGGAATCTGTCGATCAGTTTCACAATGTGCCATCCGAATTTACTTTGGAACGGTTCAGAAACCGGCTTTTCTTTCGTTACCGAAAACGCCACGTTCTCAAATTCCTCAGAACTCAGTTGGCCCGAGCCGAAACGCGACAATTGCCCGCCTTTCGAAGACGACGATTTGTCTTCCGAGAATTGCTTGGCCAAATCTTCGAAGTTTTCGCCTTGCTGTAATTTTTTATAGATTTCGTTGATGGTGTTTTTGGCTTTGTCCTTGTCGGTTTCTTCCGGTTTCGGATTCAGGATCATGATGTGCGCCACTTGTACTTCACCGCGGTTGTCGCGAACATCTTCCACTTTGATGACGTGGTAGCCGAAACGTGTCCTGATCGGATTGGAGATTTTTCCGACCGGCGTTTTGAAAGCCGCCGATTCGAAGGCATAGACCATTCTGAACGACGAGAAGTAACCCAGATTTCCTTTGTTGTCCTTCGCCGACGGGTCCTGTGAATTTTCCTGCGCCAATTTGCCGAAATCTTCGCCCGCCAAGGCACGTTTGCGAAGATCGACGATTTTATTGTAGGCTTTGAGCGTATCTTCCGGAGCGGCGTTTTCGTCGACGGTAATCAGGATATGCGAGGCTTTTACTTCCTTGAGCGAGCGCTGGTAGCCTTCTTCCACGAGTTCTTTGGTGACTTTGGAATCAGTGACGTAATTTTTGGAAAGCTGCGTGCGGTAAGACTTGAGCTCATTTTGGTAATTTGCCCCATTTTGGAGCCCGAGTTTGTTGGCCTTGTTGATCTTGAGCTTGTACCCGATAAAAAGCTCGAGGTATTGGTTCAGGTCTTTTTGCGATTCGTCTTTTACAAGATCGAGGTTTTTGTTGTAAACCCTGGCGAATTCGTCAGTGTAATATGGTTTTTCATCAATTGTAAATAGTACTTCCTTTTTGATATTTTGCGCGTAAGTCGCTGCGCTTAAGGAAAGTAATAATCCGAACAACAATTGTTTCATTTTCATTATTTTAATTTCAGTTTGATTAGTAAAAATTAGAAAAATAGGGTTGTGTTTTGGTTGTAAATTTTTCAAATTCAGCCAACAAAAATAACAATTCGACTTCATAATCCAAGAATAGCCAATACTATTAACAAAAAATTATAAGCGCCCAATATTACGACATTTTCGGCTGGCAAAGCGCAAAAAAATGGGTTTTGTAGCTCGTGTGATTGAATTGATGAATAATGTAGTATTTTTGCACACCATTTACAGAAAAATATGAGTTTTTTAAAAGAGATACAACGCCGCCGGACTTTTGGAATCATTTCGCATCCCGATGCCGGAAAGACCACGCTCACTGAGAAATTGCTTCTTTTTGGAGGCGCGATCCAGGAAGCGGGTGCCGTCAAGAACAACAAGATCAAGAAAGGTGCGACTTCCGATTTTATGGAAATCGAGCGCCAAAGGGGAATTTCGGTTTCGACTTCGGTTTTGGCGTTCAATTATAAGGACAAGAAAATCAACATTCTCGATACGCCGGGCCACAAGGATTTTGCCGAAGACACCTTTAGAACATTGACCGCGGTTGATAGTGTCATCGTAGTGATCGATGTGGCGAAAGGTGTCGAGGAACAAACGGAAAAACTCGTTGCCGTTTGCCGCATGCGCAACATCCCGATGATCGTTTTCATCAACAAGCTCGACCGCGAAGGAAAAGACGCGTTCGATTTGATGGACGAAGTCGAACAGAAACTCGGCTTGAAAGTCACGCCGCTCAGTTTCCCGATCGGAATGGGTTATGATTTTCAGGGCATTTACAATTTGTGGGAGCAAAACATCAACCTGTTCAGCGGTGACAGCCGCAAGAATATTGAAGAGACGATTGCGTTTTCGGACGTACAGAATCCCGAACTCGAGAAAATCATCGGACAGAAACCAGCCGAAAGATTGCGCGAGGAACTCGAACTCATCGATGAAGTCTACCCGAAATTTGACCGTGACCAATACCTTTCCGGGCATTTGCAACCGGTGTTTTTCGGTTCGGCATTGAACAATTTCGGCGTACGCGAATTGCTCGATTGCTTTGTTGAAATTGCGCCGTCGCCACGACCGAAAGATTCGGAGACGCGCGAAGTCAAACCTGAAGAAACGAAAATGTCGGGGTTTGTATTTAAAATCCACGCGAATATGGATCCGAAACACCGCGACCGTCTGGCGTTCGTCAAAATCGTGTCGGGAACTTTTGAAAGGAACAAGCCTTATTTGCATGTCCGACAAGGGAAAAACTTGAAATTCTCGAGTCCGAATGCTTTTTTTGCCGAGAAAAAAGAAATCGTAGACATTTCGTATCCGGGCGATATTGTGGGTTTGCACGATACCGGAAATTTCAAGATCGGCGATACGCTGACCGAAGGTGAATTGATGAATTTCAAGGGAATTCCGAGTTTTTCGCCCGAACATTTCCGTTACATCAACAACGCCGATCCGATGAAAGCCAAGCAGCTCGATAAGGGCATCGACCAGCTCATGGATGAAGGTGTGGCGCAGTTGTTTACGCTCGAAATGAACAACAGGAAAGTCATTGGAACCGTGGGCGCGCTGCAATATGAGGTGATCCAGTACCGTTTGGAACACGAATACGGCGCGAAATGCACGTATGAAAATTTCCCTGTCCACAAGGCTTGCTGGGTAAAACCAGACGATGCGAAAAATGAAGAATTCAAGGAGTTTAAAAGAATCAAGCAGAAATTTTTGGCAAAGGACAAATACGATCAGTTGGTTTTTCTGGCCGATTCTGACTTTACGATCCAGATGACGCAGAGCAAATATCCGACTGTCAAATTGTTTTTCACCTCTGAATTCGACTAATTCGCACTTTGCGCAATCATTTTATTACTATCCTATTTTCAAATGGTTACGAAAACGTTCTTTTGTAAATTTTAGGTAAAAAACGGTTTTGTTTTTTTGGTTTTAGAAAATGATTACTATCTTTACCGACAATTCGACCGAAAATGAAAAACAATTTACTCAAAATATACTTTTTAAGTTTCTTTTTATTGTCTGACTTTATCATGTTTGCTCAACCGGGAGTTGATGATGATGAAAGTGGCCTTGAGAACGACGATGCGCCTGCAGCACCAATCAATGGGAAGCTTATCTGGCTGTTGGTTTTGGCTATTGTTTACGCCGCGTACACTTACAAGAATAAAAGAAAAACTGCATAAGTTTTACAAAATATCTATAGGAAGCCTTTCGAAAGAGAGGCTTTTTCTTTGCGTTCAATTCACCGGAACACCCGAAAACAAAAAAGCCCTTTCACTAACGAAAGGGCTTTTGCATTTATGATTTATGGAAGTTATCTTTTGATGACACGCAGTGTTTTCACGATTCCATCCTGGCTTACGATGATGTTGTAAACTCCTGAAGGATATTGTGCCCCTACTTTTTCCATGTTCAATTCGGTCGCTTTGACTTCTTTTGATTCGATCAGTTTGCCGAGCATGTCGTATACTTTCAGCGCAACATTTTCGTGGCTTGAAGTAGTGACATCGATATTGAAATCGGCAGTGAACGGGTTCGGATAAGCCGCAACCTTGAATTCCTCTTGCGCTTCTGCAACAGCTGTAGTCGTTGGAACTCCTTTTCCAAGTGCCGCAGGCGAAGTAAGTTCGCACGCATCACCGAATGGCGACCAGGTCCCAGAGGTCATTACTGCAACCCTTACCGAATACAATGCCCCAGGAGTATAGATCAATGCCGGCACCATGTTGAAGTTGAACCAGTTCACACTTCTGTCGATTGTTGATGAAGCGTTGTCCAACTGTCTGGTGATCTGGAATCGGTATTGTGTGATTCCGACAAGGCTGGATGCAGCAATAGCAGTGGTTTTCAATGGAGCGATTCCGCCACAGTAGTTGGTGAGGCTTGGAGACAAAGGCGAAGTGATTTGGCATGGCGAACCATAGCCACCGTAAGCTCCTGTAGATTTCACAGCCACTTCGATCCTGTAAGCCGTTCCGTAGTTGTAACGGGTCAGCATTTGCAGGCTGAACCAGTTTTGTGTACGATCCAACACTTGTACAGCGTTCGGCCCGAAAGGATCAGTAAGGTTGGTTATACGGAATCTGTATCCGGTAACACCTGCCAAACTTGTCGTCGCGATGAGCGTAGTGATTTTCTCCAAAGTGATTCCGCACTGTGAAGGAGATACTGCCGCCGCTCCGCCTTCAGCCAAAATTGCTGGAGTTGAGATCTGGCAAGTAGAACCATAGTAACCCATCCATACGCCTGCTCTTTGCAGTTCGATGTCGATCGTGTAAGTGCTTGCATATTCGTATGCTGGGAATTCCGGCATGGTGAAATGCGGTGCCGCTTTTTCGATGATTTGAACTTGCAAACCTTTTGTAGCACGGACCCTGTATCCTGTAATCGGATGTCCGGGCACGGTTGCGATTCCGATCAATGATCCGATTGAAGTCAAAGTCGATGCGCAAGAGCCAGGCAACAATGTTGTGGTCAGCAAGTTTCCTTCGTCGAGGTTTCCGTCGCAGTTGTCATCGATGCCATTGTACAACATCTCAGCATGTCCAGGATTGATCGCAGATACAGCGTCGTTACAATCGAAAGCTGTTGGTGCAGCCACATAACCCGCAGGGATGGAAGCACCATAGCATACCACTTGCGTTGCATTGGTAGAATAGCCATCGCCGTCTGCATCAACATACAACGTACCGGATTGGTAAACTGTGTTATCGGCATCGTTACAATCAGTGGCAACCAATGAATATCCGGCCGGAGGCGTCAACGCATCCACTGCGCAAACACTTACGAGGCTTCCTGCGCCATATGTATCGCCATCGGCGTCAGCATAGAATGGGAAAGCGGCATTCATGGTATTGTCGTTATCGTTACAATCAGTGTTGTTCAGGACGCCGCAAGCTACCTGGGTAGTTGAACCGAATCCGTCACCGTCATTATCAAGATACTGGATTGCATTGTCGTCGCAATCTGCCGTGTTGCTTACGCCACCACAAGCCACGAGCGTGTCAGAACCGAATCCGTCGCCGTCAACATCTGTGTAAAGCAATACGTTATCATCGCAATCATCAGTATTCAAAACACCGCCGCAGTTGACGAAAGTGTCCGATCCGAATCCGTCGCCGTCAACATCCGCATAGTTCAATACGGCATCGTCGCAATCTGTATTGTTGGTTACCCCACACGCCACTTGAGTTGCAGAACCAAATCCGTCGCCATCGGCATCAAGATATTGGATCGCATTGTCGTCACAGTCATCGGTATTGAGAACACCGCCGCAGTTGACGAAAGTATCCGATCCGAATCCGTCGCCGTCAACATCCGCATAATTCAATTGTGCATCGTTGCAATCAGTGTTGTTCAGAACGCCTCCGCAGTTGACGAAAGTCGTAGAACCGAATCCGTCGCCGTCGGCATCAAGATAGTTCAATTGGGCATCGTTGCAATCGGTATTGTTGGCTACAAATCCGAGAGACGGACCTGTACAATTTTGTTCGGTCACCAAAGGATTTCCGAATCCGTCGCCATCAGCATCCGCATAGAAAGTAGTCGGTGCGATTACGGTTACGCTTTGCGTATCGGTATTGGTGCACGTATTTCCGTCAGTATAAGAGTAAACGATGTTGTGCGGGCCTGAACCTGCTGTTGCAGGATTGAAAGTCGCTGTTCCGTTTCCGTTATCGGTGATCCCTGCTCCGGTAAATGTTCCTGCCGGCGCGTGGTTTCCAGTCAATGCAATGGCTGCTGGAGTTCCACAATAAGAAGTGCCCAGACCTGTGAAGCTAACGGTTGGCAATGGATTGATTACAAAGTCAACCGGTGCTCGGCAACCTGCAACGGTAGAACATTCTACATAATAAGTAGTCGTTCCCGGCGTATTGGTATTGGCAAGGCCTGAATTAGCAACTCCGACCGGGTTGAATGAAGAACCTGTTCCGATAGCAGTTCCGCCTGATGAGACAGTATACCAATTGAGTGTTGCAGGCACCAAGTAGTTTACCGTGATTCTCATGTAATCTACGCTAAGTGTATTGGTTACAGTATTGGCCTGCTGAATGGTAACGAGACTAATGCCAAAATTAGCGGCATTAATGTCAGCGGCCGTCCAACTGGTTCCCCACAATGGATCTACAGTTGTCGAGCCATAATTTGCCGCTGTTTCACTTGTTGGCCAGTTCGTAGTGGTAGCCGCTTTGTTGGTACCTGTTGAAGTACCGCCTTTGACGAGCATCACTGAGACGTCTTTTGTATTTCCGGCAATATTTTGCGTAGTGCTTCTGCCAATGGTGGCCTGAATACTCAAGATTGTAGCGTTTGCAGGAATTGCAAATCCAAAGTTACTTGCGATCAAGGCTTCGCTCGTAGAAGTAGTTGTTGAAAAGAACCCTCCCACCTGCGCAAGCGTCGCGCTTGAATTATTATCGCTGACAATATTGCCAGGGTTTGTCCAGGCTACATTCGCACCTCCGCCATTTGCACCCTGTCCTGGTAAATTCGCAGCTACAGAAGGTGCATTGGAAGGACATACAGTAGAAGAAGTCAACAATCCGCTTTGGCCTGCGCAAATGGTTACGCCGGTAGCCTGTGGAATTGCATTGATGGTCAATGTTTTATTGCTGGTTGCATTTCCGCATGGGGTATTTCCGGTAGCAGTCAAGGTAAGTGTCACGTTTCCGGTTTCACCAGAACCCGGCGTATAAGTAGCACCGTTCAAAGAATTGGCATTGCCGATGGTTCCCGTTCCGTTTGATGTCCAGGTTATGCCGCTGTTGTTTGTTGCCGTAGCGCCTGTACCGATAACGGTCGCCCCGTTATTCGTACACATTGTAATCGGCGTACCTGCAGCAGCCGTAGCGGCTCCAATCACGCTAATCGTGTAGAAAGCCTGAGCAGAAGACGAAGAACATGTTGCATTGCTTACCGTCATGGTCAACGTTACTGTGTTTCCGGCATCGCCTGCAGCAGCTGTATACGTTGGCGTTAATGTTGTTGCCCCGGCTGAAATTGTTCCGGCACCATTTTCCGTCCAAAGGATTGTTCCATTAGAAGAAGTCGCACCGCTAACTTGGTGTGCTTGCGTCGTACAAATGGTAGCGCTTCCACCAGCGGTTGCTGTTGGCGGCAAAACCAAAGTCAATACTTTATTCGAAGTAGCGTCAGGACAAGCATTAGCACTAAGTGAAGTAAGCGTCAATGTTACGTTACCGCTTTCGTTAGGGCCAGGTGTGTAAGTAGCCAATGTCAATGAGTTGGCATTGCCAATGGTACCCGTCCCGTTAGAAGTCCAGGTCACGCCGCTATTGTTGGTAGCGCTGGATCCTGTCGTTATATTAATGGCTGTGCCCGTGTTACAGGCTGAAAATGCAGATCCTGCTACAGCTGTAGCCGGAGTGGCAATGGTAAGGTTAGAACCGTTATCCGTTCCCGTTGCTTGTGATAATGACGAAACGACCCTGATGCGGTAACCCGTACCCGGCGCTTGTCCGTTTGGAATCGTGGCCGTAATCGTACCGTTGTTTACAGAAGTGAGTGTACCGATGTTGGTCGGATTTGCAAAAGATCCTGACGCATCCGATAGTTGCGCGGTAAATACGTTACCCGTAGAAAAAGTCCCTGTTTTGGTATACGGCACAGAAACGGTGCTGCCACAGATTGGCGTCGCAATTGCGCCCGTGGCAATCGTTCCTGTAAAACGTCTTAGCACGACAAAGATAGAGCCGTTGCTTACAGAAGCCGATAAAGTTCCGGTTCCGATTCCGGTAGCACCTGTACTTGCTTTCGTTGCCCATGCGGCACACATGCCCATATCGAAAGTGGCATCAAAGGGCAAATCATAGATTTCGGTCAAGGTTGTAGGGGATGTAGCTGCCGAATAAGGCCCGGCCGTAACATTGTCCTGCATTACACCGAACATAATGACGGCAGTATTGGCAGTTGTTGTCGTGACAGAAGTAGCTGTCAATGTGTTGTCGGTTGCAACGTTGGTAAAACTTGATCCTGGCGTTACGTCGAACGATACCGAGATATCTACACCTGTAAATGCCATCATGGCACCTTCGCCATCATCAGAATCAGCGTCGAGCGCAATTGAATAATTGGTCGCCGACACGTCTGCAGCTACCGCGATTTTACCGAATACGGTAGTGCGGTATCTGTTGTTACCGTTGTTGAGATTTGTGGCGCTTATCGTAGTCCAACCTGTAAGAGTTGGATCGCTCAAGCTTGAGAAGTCTGATCCACTTTGCGTAACTTGAACGAGCAAAACATCACCTATTGCCACATTGGCCGGCTTGGTAAGCGTAAGTGTTGTGCTTGTGGTCGTCGCGCTCGAAGAACTCCTCAAGGTGATTTGCGCATTTGCATTGTTGGCGAAAAAACTTCCGAGCAACAGGAAGGTCAGTGCAAATTTCAGTTTGGCCAGTGAGCCAAATGAACCCTGCATTTTGGGAAAAGATCGGAAACAGTCCAAAGTTTTCCAGGTTTGAAGTAGTGTAGTTTTCATATCCATATTAATTTATTTTGGTGACACTTTGCTTTTGAGACAAAACAGTTAGTAATCAAGGTGTAAAGTAACTCCGTTATAAAATGGGTAAAAAATATACTCGACAAAAAACCCTTAAAGCCGTTTAACCACTGGCCATTAGCCGTTTACCGAAAAAAAATGCATTTTAACTAATACTTATCTGCAAACTATCAGGCTGTTCCTTTTTTTCTGTATTTTATTAACACCTCCCTTTAAAGTCGATTTCCATTAAAAAAAAACCTTCCCCAATTTCTTGAGGAAGGCTTCTTATTTAAATATAACGGTTTGCTACCGTCGGTTAGGATTACCTTTTGATCACACGAAGTGTTTTCACGATACCGTCCTGGCTTACAATCACGTTGTAAACTCCTGACGGATATTGCGCTCCCACTTTCTCCATGCTCAATTCAGATACTTTCACTTCCCTTGACTCTACCAGTTTGCCCAGCATGTCGTAAACCTTCAACTGGACGTTCTCCTGGCTCGATGTG